>Ga0335082_10000543_pt1 | contig 39079 bp, 36 predicted proteins | sample Lox_Sample_41_FD_206718 | JGI IMG/M metagenome (GOLD analysis project Ga0335082, IMG submission 206718) | Soil microbial communities from Loxahatchee National Wildlife Refuge, Florida, United States - Lox_Sample_4.1 | ecosystem: Environmental > Terrestrial > Soil > Wetlands | place: USA...
AGCCCCCCCCCTCCCCGTAGCGGCAGAGCCCCAGGTCCTCGTAGGTCTGGATCTCCGACGAGGTGTAGGCGTCGTGAAGTTCGACGAAATCCAGCTCCTCCCGGGGATCGCCGATCCCCGCCATCAGGTAGGCGAGTTTGGCCGCAGTGCGCCCGCCGCGGAAGGAGTGGACACCGGGGTACGTGAGCCCGGCATAGTCGGCTTCCGACTCGTGGGGAAGGAGGATCACCTTTCCGTGGGGACGATCGGCCATCCGCATGGCGTCGGTGCCGGAACCCACGCCGCTCACCCGCACCGGACGGGCGCCGAGCCGGGATGCCGCCTCCTCGGAGGCGAGGATCGCCACCGCCGCCCCGTCGGACATCTGGCAGCAGTCGAGGATGGTGAGGGGATCGGCCACCATGGGGGAAGAACGGACCGAGGCGATGGCGAGCTCCCCCGGGCTCTGGGCATAGGGGTTATGGAGGGCGTTGCGGTGGTTCTTCACGGCCACCTTGGCCATCTGCTCCACGGTGGTGCCGAATTCGTACATGTGGCGCCGCACCATCATGGCGTAGTAACCGGTGTAGAAACCGCCCACCGGGTAGTCGAAGTTGGTGTCGGAGGCGAGGGCGATGAATTCGTTCCCCTTCCAGGTATTGACCCGGCTCATGGTCTCGAACCCGAAGGCCGCGCAGACCTCCATCCTCCCGGAGGCGACAGCCTCCCAGGCGGCCTGGAAACAGAGACCGCCAGTGGCCCCGCCCCCTTCAACGCGCCGCGACGGCTTCGGGCAGAGCCCCAGGTAATCCTGCACCATGGCACCGGCCTTGAGCTGGCGGGTGAAATGGTCGGAAAAATAGGAGCAGACGCTGCCGTCGATGTCGTCGCGGGTGAGGGACGGCAGGTCCGCCATGGCGTAGTCCAAGGACTCCTTCACCATGAGGCGGAAATCCTTGTCGGGATGGGCCTTGGCGAACTTGGTGATCCCCCCGGTGATCATGTAGACGGGCCGCATGGTTCCTCCTTCGGAGGTGGTTCTAGGTTCAAAGTTCTATGTTCTGTGTTCTGGTTCGGTTTGCCGGTAGTGCCTTTACCGGCGGACATCGAACGAGGCACCGTGACCTTCTTTCAACAGCTCCCGCGCGATTACCCGCCGCTGGATCTCCGACGTCCCCTCGCCGATCTCGCACAGCTTCGCCTCCCGCAGGTAGCGCTCCACCGGGTAGGCCCTGATGTAGCCGTAGCCGCCGTGGATCTGTACCGCCTTGAGCGCAGCCCGCACGGCGGCCTCGGAGGCGTAGAGCTTGGCCATCGAGGCCTCCCGGACGAACCGGCGCCCCGCGTCCCTCAGGCGGGCCGCCCGGTAGACGAGGAGCCGGGCCGCCTCCAGCTCGGTGGCCATGTCCGCCAGCATCCACTGGATCGCCTGGAAATCGGCGATGGGATGGCCGAAGGCCCGCCGCTGCCGGGCATAATCGAGGCCCGCGTCGAGACACGCCTGGCCGATGCCGACCGCCATGGCCGCCACGCCGATCCTCCCGCTGTCCAGGACCCTCATCGCCTGGATGAACCCCCGGTTGCGGGTGCCGAGGAGCCGTTCCGCCGGCACCGGCACCTCCTTGAGGACGAGCCCCACGGTGTCGCTGGCGCGGAAACCGAGCTTGTCCAGGTTCTTCCCCCTGGCGAGCCCGGGAGAATCCGCCGGCACGATGAAGGCGGAGATCCCCTTGGCCCGCCGGTGCGGGGCGGTGGAGGCCATGACGACGATGGTGTCCGCCCGCGAGCCGTTGGTAATGAAGAACTTGCTCCCCGAAAGCCGCCAGCCGGCTCCGTCGGCAACGGCCGTGGTGGCGATCCCTCCGGCATCGCTCCCGGCCCCCGGCTCGGTGAGGGCCCAGGCGCCGAGCTTTCGCCCCTCGACGAGGGGGACGAGGAATTCGCCCCGCTGCGCCGGGGTCCCCGCGGCACAGATATGTCCGGCACAGAGGTTGTGGGCCAGCAGAGTGATGGCGACCGAGGCGTCGACCCGCGCCAGTTCCTCGACGGCAATGGCGAAACTGACGAAGTCCCTCTCCCCGCCCCCGTACTCCCGGGGGTAGAGAAGGCCGAACACGCCGGTCTCCCGGAGCTTTGTCACGGCCTCCGCGGGGAATTCCCCCGTCTCGTCCCGCCGGGCCGCCCCCGGCTTGAGTACTTCCGTCGCAAAGCTTCGCACCGACCACTGGAGTTCCCGCTGTGCATCGGTAAGCCCGAATCTCATCCCGTTCCCCCTCTCCGGCACTTCCCAGAAAGTATAGATGAGTTTGTCGAAGTGTCAAAGCGGAGCTGACGTGCAATATCGGGGGAAAAGCAACGGAAAGGGCCGGCGGGAAGGCCGCCCGGGGAGGCAGACGGGGCCGGCGCAGCTTTCCCGACGTGGCGGTCCGTCCCGGTGCCTCTTGACACCGCGCCTCTTTCGGCTTACTTTTGGCGGATGGTGATGGCGGAAGGGAGGGGCCCGTTTGCTGCCGGCTTCGGTGGAGTGCGCAGGGTCGCCATCCAGGGGAGTGGACCTCCTCCCGTCAGAACCGGCGGGGAGAAATCGATGCGGCAATGGATGCACACCGTCCTGTGGCAGTCGGCCGATGAGAGAAGGGCCGGGTTTTTCGCATAACACTGCATCTCATGCTCCTTTCGCGCCCGGCGAGAGGCGGGGACAATTAGCATGTTCCAACACAGTATACCGCACGGCCGGTTTTTCGCAGGGAAAAATTTCACGGCGCGGTTTCATGGCAGGCGGTCATTCGGGGGGAGAAAGGCGGAGGAGACATCGTTCGCGGTGGCGACACCCCCGGCAAACAGGAAGGAGGAGAGCCGTGAGTTTCATCGACCTCGCCCGCCGGCGGCAGAGCGACCGGGGGTACAGCGCGGAACAGGTGGAGAGGATACGGGTGGAGCGCTGCCTGGAGGCGGCGAGCCTCGCCCCGTCAGCCTGCAACAGCCAGCCCTGGTTCTTCGTGGTGGTGGACGAGCCGGCACTGCGCGACGCGGTTGCCGACGCCCTGCGTGACCTTGTCATGAACCGCTTTGCCCGGTCCGCACCGGTTCTGGTGGCCGTGGTGGCGGAAGAGCCGGCGCTCGTCCCCCGGCTCGGGGGGCTCATCAAGGACAAACCGTACTACCTGATGGATATCGGCGCGGCCGTGGAGAACTTCTGCCTGCAGGCAGCGGACGAGGGGCTCGGCACCTGCCTCATCGGGTGGTTCGACGAAAAGAGGGTGAAGGAACTCCTCGTCATCCCGAAGAAAAAGCGGGTGCCGCTGGTCATTGCCCTCGGTCACCCGCTCGATCCGGCAACCCGCCCCAAATCCCGCAAGGGACGGGAAGAGACGTGGTCGTACAACCGCTACCCCTGAGCCTCAGGATGTGCCGGCTGTCCGGCGGTTGTGCTTCTTGCGGAAGATGGTGCGGCTTGCACGGTTCTGCTCCTTGGTGAGCTTCGTCCGTTCCCGGCGAGAGAGATTGCCGTCCGCCTTCATCCGCGTCTCGTCCTGTTTGATCTTTGCCTGCTGCGCCTCCAGCCTTCCTGCCTCCCGCGGGGTCAGCCGGCCGCTGGCGACCCCCTGGTCGATCCTCTTCTGCTGATTCGCTTCCCGTTGCTGGATGACCGGGTCGTCAGTGTTTCCGGCCAGGGCGATTCCCCCCGTTATGATGCCGACCAGCCCCGCCGCCACTGCCATCGCCGCTATCTTTCCCATGATTTCCCTCCTCGTGCTTGCTGACTGCCGATATGGGAAAAAACGCCCGGACGGGGAAGCCGTTGACATCGGCCGGCGGGATTATTTTCAGCGTGCCGGGGGAGGTGGCGGTGGAGGGCCCTTCACTCCCTGGCGGAGAAAGTCGCTGCGCTCCTCGGGGGTCATGGTCTTTATCCGCTCCCGCAACGCCCGGCGTTCTTCGGGGGGAAGGGTGCGGAATTTCTCCCGCAGTGCCTGTCGCTGGTCAGGCGGCAACTGCCGGAACCATCTGAAGCGCTCCCGGATTTTCTCCTGTTCCTCGGGAGGAAGGCGGCGGAACTCCTCGAACCGGGCACGGATCCTCTGCCGTTCCTCCGGAGACAACTCCCGCCACCGCTTGAAGCGCTCCTTGGCCGCGGCCCGCTCCTCGGGGGTCATCCGCTGCCACCGCTCCGCCCCCCGGCGCAGGCGCTCCCGGCGTTCGGGAGGAAGACTGTCCCACTTGTCGGCAAAGGGCTTCAGCACCTGCTGTTCCTCCCGGCTCAACTGGTTCCAGGTAACCCCGGCGTCGCTACCCCATGCCGGGACAGTCAGCCAGATGAGCGCCAGCACCGTTATCACGCAGAATCGTCTACTCATCCCTTTGCCCCTTTTTCGTGTCCTTCTCCTGCCCCTTTTTCGAATCGGCTCTCCCCTGCCTGTCTCCGGGGGGTTTCTTTTTCCCGGCAGCGGCGGGAACGGTCTCTTCCCGCAGCAGCTGCGGGTCGATCTCCTTTCCCCCCGCCGTCTGGAAGGTGCCGATGAATTCCAGCAAATCCCCGCCGGGAGAATCGGGCTTCCCCCTGCCGAAGGCCATCGCCGCGAGGGAAAGGAGCATGACGGCGGCAAGGAACGCCGTCCGTCTACTTTTCCGCCAGCCAGCGGTAGAAATCGAGGTCTTCATAGAGTTCCAGGTGCTCCTGGGCGGTGATGATCTCCAGGTCTTCCGCCTGTTTCACCTGGAGGGTATGCCGTGCGGTCGACAGCCAGACGGAGACAGCCACGACGAGCACTGCGGACGTGGCAAAGCCTCCCGCCGTAACCCAGCGCGGCAGGGCAAAGAGCCTGTGCGCGGACCGGTCTACCTCCAGAGCATCCAGCCGGATACGCTGCAGACGCCGGAGGGTGTTCCCGTCCAGGCTTGCCACGCTTTCATCGAGGGCTTCCCTGATCTTCTCCTCCAGTTCCCTGTCCCTCTCCTCCATTTTCATGGCCGGTACTCCTCGAGCTTGCTGCGCAGGGCGTGAATCGCCCGCGACAGATGGGTCTTAACGCTCCCTTCGGAGCATTTCATGGCGAATGCCGTTTCCGCCACATCCAGTCCTTCCCAGACACGCAGCAGGAAAGCCTGCCGCTGTCGCAGCGAAAGAGTGCGGAGAGCCTTGGCCACCGCATCGGAAATATCCCGACGGAGGAGCTGTTCGGCCGGGTCGGGCGAGGACGGGTCCGCAATGGCATCGAAGGGGTCGGCGCCGTCGTCGTCATCGCCTCCCCGGCCTAACCAGGCGCGGAAGCGGTCGCGAACCGCGGTCCGCCGGTACCAGTCGGTGATCCGGCTCTGGAGAATGCGGTGGAACAGCACCGGCCACTCCTCAGCGGGACGGTCGGCATAGTTGCGCACAAAGCCGAACATCGCCTCCTGCACCAGGTCGAGGGCATCGTCGTCATTGCGGGTGGCAAACCGGGCCATGCCGAAGGCACGCCGTTCAATGCCGGTCAAAAATCGATTGATGTCCTCGTTCTCCAGGTGCGTCTCCATCGGCTCCCTTCCTGCAGCAGTCCGGGAAGGTGCTCTGTATGTACAAACGGTTCGCAGGGCAATACGTTGACACAAGCATAGCAGTTTTCCCGGCACGGCGCCAGCAGGTCGTTCCCCTTTCCGGCAAACGGCCGGCGGCCGGTCTGCGTCTCGGCCGCACCCGCATTGACTCGGCGGATTTTTCCTCTACAATTGCCTGTATCCACGATGGCCTGCCCGACTTTCTCAATGTGTATCTCTCATCGAGCGGAAAGGCCTGGAGGCCCTTCCGCCATCCATCATCAGCAACGGGACGGATGAGAAGTCCGAACCGCGGAGGCATGGCGATGCACGACTGGAACGTTGTGGTCACCGTTCGCGAAGGGGGGTACAACCGGTCGCGGAAGCTCCTCGCATGTTTCGGGGAGGTGGAGAGGACCGACTTCTACAATATTCTGGTGATGAGAATGGCCGACCCCCTCATACTCCTGGAGGAGCTGCGGGAAGAGAGCGTTCGGGACCCGGGAGGGGTCGCGGACCTGGCGCGGGTGATGCCAGTGGTGCGGGCTTTCACTTTCCAGACCCTCCAGGAATTCAAGGTAAAGGCCCGGGAATCGGTCACCCCCTGGCTGGAAGTGCTTGCCGGAAAGAGCTTCCATCTCCGCATGCACCGCCGCGGCTTCAAGGGAAAACTGTCGGGCATGGAGGAAGAGCATTTCCTCGACAAGTACCTCCTCGCCGGCCTGGAAAATGCCGGCACCCCCGGACGCCTCGCCTTTACCGACCCGGACGCCATCATCGCCATGGAGACCATCGGGCCCCGGGCCGGGCTCTCCCTCTGGAGCCGGGAGGAACTCGCGCGCTTCCCGCTGCTCCACCTGGATTGAAGGGATTCCTGACGTGCCCGTGACGAAAACATCACGTAAAAAGCCGGCACCTCCCGGCGAGGATATCCGCCTCCTGGTCGCCACCCTTCCCGGTGACCTGCAGGCGGCCATCTATGCCCTCCCCATCGATCAGCTCGTCGAGGTGGTCATGGACCTGGGCCGCCACCCCGAAGCGCGCTTCCCCGATCGCGCGGCACGGCTGAAGGAAGCTCCCGTCAGCCACGAGGACCTCTCCCACGTCCTGGCGCTCGTGGGAGAATTCAGCGACGACAACCGGGCCGGGATCGAGCGGACCCTCCACCGCATCTCCTGCATCCGCAACCGGAAGGGGCAGATCATCGGCCTCACCCTGCGAGCAGGGCGGGCGGTGGTCGGCTCCATCGAGCTCCTGCGCGACCTGGTTGAAACCGGCCACAGCCTCCTCATCCTCGGACGGCCGGGAGTGGGGAAGACCACCAAGCTGCGGGAGATGGCGCGGGTCCTGGCCGACGACTTCCACAAGCGAGTCATCGTCATCGACACTTCCAACGAGATCGCCGGCGACGGCGACATCCCCCACCCGGGGATCGGGGACGCGAGGCGGATGCAGGTCCCCCGCCCCGACCGCCAGCACGCGGTGATGATCGAGGCGGTGGAAAACCACATGCCGGAAGTGATCATCGTCGACGAGATCGGCACCGAAGCCGAGGCACGGGCGGCTCGCACCATCGCCGAGCGGGGAGTGCAGCTGATCGGGACCGCCCACGGCAACACCCTGGAAAACCTGATCGTGAATCCGACCCTCTCCGACCTGGTGGGAGGGGTGCAGGTGGTGACCCTCTCCGACGAGGAGGCGCGCCGCCGCCGCACCACCAAGACCGTCAGCGAGCGGAAAACGCCCCCCACCTTCGACATCGTGGTGGAGATGGTGGACCGCAACGAGGTGATCGTCCACCGGGACACGGCGGCGGCGGTGGACACCCTGTTGCGCGGCTTTGCGGCCAGCGGCGAGCGGCGCGAACAGCTGGCCAACGGACAGGTGCACATCGAGGCGGAGGTCAGGGAACCTCCACCTCGCCAGCAGCGGTCAGCCGAGCGCCCCACCCGGGAGGGCCCCGCCCGCATCTTTCCCTACGCCCTCTCCCGCGACCTTCTCGAACGGGTGATCCGCAGCCTCGGCCTCGACGCCCGCACCGTCGGCAACCCGGAGCAGGCCGACATGGTCGTGGCGCTCCGCTCCAGAAGCGACGATTTCCGCCTCCACCGGATCATCGACGAGAGCGGCGCCACCCTCCACCTCATCAAGCGCAACACCGCCAATGAGTTGCGCCGGTTGCTGCAGAACGTCTTCCACATCCTGGAGGGAATCGACGAGGACGAGGTGCAGGATGCGGTCCGGGAGACCGAGGAGGCGATCAGGCAGGTACTGGATGAGGGGCGACCGGTGGCCCTTGCGCCCCGCCGTCCAGCCCTGCGCAAGATGCAGCACCGCATCATCGCCGGCCGGAGCCTCGTGGCGGAAAGCACGGGGAAGGAGCCGGAACGGCACCTCGTCATCCAGCCCCCGGGATGAGGGAAAAGGCCGGTCCTTCCGGGGCAGCTTGCCGGCTGACAGAAGAGCCTTCCCCCCCTTCCTCCTCGCCAATGTGTAAACCACGACTGAAATTCCGCGTTAGTAGAGGTATACTGTAAATAATTACTAATACTAAATTCCCAACCTGGGGACAGGTAGCGTGCGTCGTACCGGACTCGCCGGACGAGGACATCTGCACCCGCTGCTGCGCCGGGCGGCGATGGGTTTCACCTGATCTATGCAGGAGGAAGTCGAATGCCGCATATTGTCGTGACAATATCCCGTCAGATTGGTAGCGGCGGGGCATTCATCGGCCAACAGGTGGCCAGACGCCTGGGTATCAGGTACCTTGACCGGGAAATAGTCAGGGAAGCAGCCCGTATCCTGAAGGAAGACGAAGTCGCCCTCGCCGGAAGGGAGGAGCGGATTACCGGCCTCCTGGAAAATTTTTTCCTGGTGATGGCCATCGGCACGCCCGAAACCGGCTATTTCCCTCCTCCCCTTCGCCCCCTCTATGACCAGGACCTTTTCGCGGTGGAATCCGAGATCATCCAGGCGGTCGCAGCACGGGAAAGTGCCGTTATCGTCGGCCGGGGAGGGTTTCATATCCTGCGGGGGCACCCCGGCCTTACGAATGTCTTTTTCCATGCATCGGAAGCATTCCGCCTCGCGCGGGTGATGGACATCTACAACATTGCGGATACCGGCAGGGCACGCGAGGCCGTTGAAAAATCGGACCGCGCCAGACGGAAATTTCTGGAGGCTATGACGGGTGAGAATTGGACAGATGCGCTGGCGTACCACCTGTGCCTTGACACGGGCACGGCGGGTTTTTCCGCTGCGGTAGAAATGGTCCTGCGCTTGGCGGAAAAACCGTGACAGATGCCGACATGCCTCCGGGGGCGCAAATAGCGGGAAGGCGCGACCCGGGCAGCAGAGGTGATCACTACCCATGAAGAGCCCGCATGTGCAGACAGTCGCCGTCATCATCGGCAGTCTCATTCTCGGGGCCTGCGCCGGCAGCCGGGAAGGAAGCGAAGGAAACATCGTCGAAAAAATGGCGATTTTCACGTTGATCTCCCTTTCGGCCTTTGCCCTCGTCGCAATTTCCTTCAGCGGGCGGAAAAAGGGAAGGGCCTTCCCTCCGGCCGACAGAGAAAATGACGACGCCGATGCCGCGCCACCCTTCACCGTAACGGACCTCTGCGGCTGTCCCGTGTATGCCCGCGATCCCAGCGGATCCTTTTCCAAGAGGGTTTTTGGCCGGGATGGCACGCTCCTTGAGTCCTCGGCGGTTGCGGCGAACGGCATCGATCCGCCGGTGACACCGGTGGGCACCTGGGAACTCACGCTCAACGGCAAGGTCACGGTCACACCGGCCGGGACCGGAGGTGCCACGACGTACAGTCGCGGCGTACAGGACGAGGACACTGCTTCTGTGAGGGTACAACTCGATTCCGGTGGTGTCGAAACCTGGTACATGGGGCCGCACGGTCTCGCCGCCGTACAGCTCGCCTGTTTCGGCAACCACGCATCCGGACCGCACCCCGGCGATACCCGGGAATAGTCGGCCGCTTCAGAATGCCGGCCGTGAAGCGGCGATGGAAGATCAGACATGCGCGGGATTCTGAAGATCGCATACAAGCTGCTGGTCAACGACAGGGGAAAATTCGCCGCCCTCATCGTGGGCATTACCTTTGCCGTCTTTCTGATGGTGATGATGACCTCGATGTTTGCCGGGATCCTGCACCGGTCGTCCGCCACCGTCCTCAACGTGGGCGCCAAGATGTGGATCATGGACCCGGCGGTCAATACCCCCGTGAACAGCATCCCGATGCCGGATTATGTTCTCGATGCCGTGCGGAGCATCACCGGCGTCAAATATGCCGTTCCGCTCTATTCCAGCGGGGCACTGGTGAAACTGAGCAGCGGAGCCTACCAGTCAGTGACCGTCATCGGCCTGGATGATTCCAGCCTCTATGGGAGACCCGAGCTCATAGAAGGTCAGATTGAGGACATCTATGCGGAAAATGCCTTCGTGGTGGTCAAGGATTCGGAATTTCCCAAGCTCGGGAATCCCCACGTCGGCACGGAGTTCGAGTTGAATGACCACAGGGGTGTCATTGTCGGCATTGCGCGGGTCACTACCGGCAGCCTGTTCGGGGTCCCGACCCTGTATACCACATATAACAGGGCACTCCAGTACATCCCCTCCACACGATTCACCACGGCATTCATCCTGGTTGAGCCGGAAAGTGGCGATGCGGTGCCCTATATCAAGGCACAGGTAAGGGCGCTCGGCTACGATGCCTTGACCAGGGACGAATTCATCCAGAGAACATCCGACTTTTACAAGTACCAGACCGGCGTCGGCACCAATGTCCTTATCATGACGGTGATCAGCTTCATCGTCGGGTTGTCCATTTCGGGACAGACCTTCTACACCTTCATCCTGGAGAACCTGGAAAAATTCGGCGCCTTGAAAGCGATCGGGGCGAAGGGAAAAGAGCTCGTCTTCATGATCCTTTTCCAGGCGACCTTCACGTCCCTCACCGGTTATGGCCTCGGCATCGGTCTCGCTTCCCTGGTAATCGCCGTTGCACGGCTCAGACTGCCGAGCTACGCAGCCAGAATATCGTATGCGAGTCTCGGTTTCGCCTTTGTCATGGTCCTGATAATCGCCGGTACTTCGTGCTATATAGGTGTCAGAAAAGTGCTGAAGATCGAGCCGTTCGACATCTTCCGGGGGTAATATGGCCGGGCTGGCATTGAGGGCTACAGATCTGGTCAAGTGGTTCGGCGAAGGGGATGCCAAAACAGTCGCCGTACGGGATGTAAGCTTCGATGCCTGGTTCGGGGAGATGCTCTACATCGAAGGTCCGTCGGGAAGCGGCAAAACCACCCTGTTAAGTCTGATTTCTGGCATTCTGAGACCGAATTCCGGGTCGGTACTGGTGGAAGGCAACGACCTCTGGAATATGACCGGCGACCAGATTGCCGAGTTCAGATTGAACAAGGTGGGATTCGTGTTCCAGGACTACCACCTCTTTCCGCGGCTGACCACGGTGGAAAACGTGGCAATTCCCCTGATCCTGAAACGATGCGACTGGGACGAATCCATCAATAATGCCATGAAATACCTGGAGATAGTCGGGATAAAGGATCGGGCATTTCTCCCACCGGTCAAGCTGAGCGGCGGCGAGCAGCAGCGGGTGGCGATCGCCCGGGCCATCGCCAGCCGGCCCGACATCCTGATCTTCGACGAGCCGACCGCGTCCCTGGACGGGGACACCGGCCGGAGGATCGTCGATTTTGTCAAACAGAACATTCTGAACGAGCAGCGGTGCATCATCATCGTCACCCACGACAGCAGGATATTCGAGTACGCCGACCGGATCATGAAAATGGAGGACGGCCGGATCATCGGCATCGAACAGGGAGGGGCACGTGCGGAATAGGATCATCTTCATCCTCGCCTTTGTCGGGCTGCTGGCCGGGCTGGTGAGCGCCCACATCTTCGGCATCGAGAAAAAACCCCAGCCCCCAGCCTTCAGGCCCGCCTCCAATCCCTACGGCAAGGGGATCTACGCCAACGGCATCATCGAGAGCTACCAGGCGAACGGCGAAAACATCACTATCTATCCGGAGGTGGCGGGGACCGTCACGCGCATCCTCGTTGCGGAAGGTGACCGGGTGCACAAGGGAACACCCCTCGTCGCGCTCGACGATTCCGTGCAGAGGGCGACCGATGCCCAGCTGAAGGCACAGGCCGATGCGGCCCTGGCCCTTCTCGAAGAGCTGAAGGCCCAGCCGCGGAAAGAAACGCTGGAAGTGTCAAAGGCCCAGGTGGAGCTGGCGGCTGCCAGCCTCAGGAGCGCCCGGGACCAGCTGGACAAGCAACTGAAATCCTACGGCCTGGAGCCGAAATCGGTGAGCAGGAACGATCTGGATAACGCGGAAAATGCGGTCAAGGTGGCACAGGCAACTCTCGACGTCTCCCGGAGGCAGTACGACCTCACCAGGGCCGGGGCCTGGATCTACGACATCCGCAGCCAGGAGCACCAGTACCAGGCGCTGACCAGGGCCTATGAGGCTTCGCACGCCCTTCTGGCCAAATATACCGTGCGGGCGCCGGTCGACGGGTCGATCCTGGCGATAAACGCCACGGCAGGAAACTACGTTTCCCCGCAGGGCACCTATGACACCTACACGCAGGGTTCTTCCCCGATCTTCGTCATGGGGAGCGAGCAGGGGTATTTGGGGGTCAGGTGCTACGTGGACGAGATCCTCGTGCACCGCCTGCCGCAACGGCAACGGATGCAGGCGAAAATGTTCATCCGCGGCACGGACATCAGCATCCCCCTGGAGTTCGTGCGGGTGCAGCCCTACGTATCGCCCAAGATCCAGCTGTCGAACCAGCGCACCGAGCGGGTGGACGTGCGGGTGCTGCCGGTGATCTTCAGGTTCGCCAGACCGAAGAATACACCCCTCTTCCCCGGCCAGCTGGTGGATGTCTATATCGGCAACGAGTGACCGGACAGGAATAATCATGGATCTGCAGCGCGCCACAACCCTGCGAACATGGGGAGTGCGGGGATGCTTGGGAGCGATCATCCTCTTCCTCGCCGGCTGCGCGGTGGGACCGGACTTTGTCCGGCCGGAGCCGCCGCAGGTCGAGCGCTATACCCGCGATGCGGAGCCGACCGCGACGATCACCGCCGACGGGCAAGAACAGCGCTTCGAGCGGGGGGCGAAGGTCGTCGGCGACTGGTGGCTGCTCTTTCTCTCCGCCCGGCTCGACGCCGCCGTCAAGGAGGCACTCGCCGACAATCCGGGCCTGCAGTCGGCACAGGCGAGCCTTCGTCAGAGCCAGGACAATCTCCGGGCAGGGTACGGGGTGTTCTTTCCCCAGGCCGATGCCGGATTCAGCACCACGCGGGAGAAGTTCTCCCCGGCCCGCTTCGGCGGGAGTTCCCCGGCGAGCATCTTCAATCTCTTCACCCTTCAGGCGACCGTCACTTACGCCCTCGACGTCTTCGGAGGCGAACGCCGCACCGTGGAGGGTCTGCAGGCGCAGGCCGACCTGCAGCACGCCATGGTCCTCGGCACGTACCTGTCGCTGTCGGGGAATGTGGTCAACACCGTCATTGCCCGGGCAGCCTACCGTGAACAGATCAGGGCGACGGAGCAGCTCATCGGCGTGCAGCGGGAAGAGGTCGTAATTGCCGAAGCACAGGCACAGGCGGGGACGCTCCCGTACGCGAACATGCTGAGTCTCCGCAGCCAGCTGGCCGCAGTCGAAGCGACCCTTCCCCCCCTCAGGCAGAAACTCAGCCAGGCCGGGCACCTCCTTGCCACCCTGGCAGGCCGCGCCCCGGCTGAATATGACCCGCCCCACGTGGATCTGTCCGACCTCCGGCTCCCGCCGGAGGTGCCGGTTACCCTCCCTTCCGACCTGGTGCGACAGCGCCCCGATATCCTGGCGGCCGAGGCACAGCTCCACAGCGCGAGCGCCGCTGTCGGTGTGGCCACTGCGGCACTGTTTCCCAGCTTCACGCTGAACGGGAATTACGGGGGGAACAGTTCGTCGACCGGCAACCTGTTTACCGGCACCAGCAGCTTCTGGAGCATCGGCGCCGGCGTCACCGCGCCGCTCTTCCACGGAGGGACCCTCTGGTACAAGCGCGAAGCCGCCGAGGAAGGATACCGGCAGTCAATCGATGACTATCGCCAGACCGTCCTCGCTGCCCTTGCCCAGGTCGCCGATGCCCTGCGGGCGCTGGAGCATGACGCGGAGGCACTGCAATCCCAGGCGCGGGCCCTCGCTGCCGCGGAAGAAGCACTGCGGCTCATCCAGGCAAATTACCGGGCCGGCACCGTCAACTACGTGCAGGTGCTCATCGCCGACGGCCAGGTGCACCAGGCGCGGCTCGGACATATCCAGGCCCAGGCCCAGCGCCTGCAGGATACCGTCGCCCTCTTCGTCGCCTTGGGGGGAGGATGGTGGAGTGCCGGCGAAGGCTCGCGACTTCAGAAATGAGGCCGGCTTGCCGGCGACCGCGAAAGAATCGGTGCAGAATCAGAGGACCGGTGAGCCGGGGTGGGAAAAACGGCGCACCAGCTCCACATGGCGGGGGTAGGCAGCCTCCAGCTCTTCCAGGGGAGGGATCTCGAAGTCGGCGAAATCGAAGCCGGGGGCCACGAGGCAGGCTGCAAGGGTAAAGGGACCGTGGGGACGGGCCGCCTGGAGGGTGCCGGGAGGAACGACCAGGAGGGGCTCGCCGCCGTCCCCCGCCGGGGCGAGGGTGAGAAGGCGGAGTTCATTGGCGAGGAGTACCAGCTCCAGAGCACCGCCGGCAAGATGAATCCAGACCTCCTCGCTCGCCACCCGGTGGAAGGCGGAAAACTCGCCGGCGGCCAGGAGGAAGTAGATGGCGGTCAGCGCCGCCCGCTCTCCGGAATAGCCGGGGAGGAGGCCGACGGAGCGCTCCGAGCGGTGCACCTCCCGGTACCATCCCCCTTCCGGGTGAGGAACGAGGCGATACCGGTCGATGAAGCTTCGTGCCTCACGGGGAAGCGACAGGGGATTGCCTCTCACGCCGGGCGCCTGCCCGTTCCCTTCCCACACCCTTTCCCCTCCCGCTGTTCCAGAAGATCCCGGATAAGCGCAACGCATTTGTCGAAGTCGATCGGCTTGGAGACGTAGGAGTCCATGCCGGCCTCGAGACAGCGCTCTTCGTCTTCCTTGAGGGCATGGGCGGTCATGGCGACAATGAGAGTATGGCCCCCGGCCGACCCTTCCCGTTCGCGAATGGCCCGGGTGGCGGCAAAACCGTCCATGCCGGGCATCTGCACGTCCATCAGAACCAGGTCGTACTCCCCTCTCTCCCATTTTTCCACCGCGTCCTTCCCGTTGACGGCAAAGTCCGTCGAGAAGTTCCTCCTGCTGAGGAGGAGCTGGATGACGTTCCTGTTGGTGGCATCGTCCTCGGCAACGAGGAGATGCACCTTCTGTTCCCCATTGGCGGGGAGGTCGACCGGGGGCTCGGGGACCACGGGGGCTGCCATCCCGGCGGCGGCTCTTCCCCGCTTTGCCGTTTCCATCGACTCGAAGGGAATGAACACCGAGAAAACACTCCCTTTCCCCTCCTCGCTGGTGAAGGAAATGGCCCCCCCCATCCGCTCCACCAGTTCCCTGCTGATGAGAAGCCCCAGGCCGGTACCGCCGTATTTTCTGGACATGGAATCGTCCGCCTGGCTGAAGGGTCGGAACAGGAGGTGCCTCTTGTCGTCGGGGATGCCGATGCCGGTGTCCGAAACGGCAAAGACGATCTCCTTCTTCCCGCCGGCCCCCCTCCTCCCCCACGTGACCCCCACTTCAACCTTCCCCGTTTCGGTGAACTTGACGGCGTTCCCGATCAGGTTCACCAGGACCTGGCGCAGCCTCTCCTGGTCTCCGATGACGGTTTCCGGCAGGTCGTCCGCCACCGAATAGGTCAACTCCAGCCCCTTGCGGTGGGCCTCCGGCACGAGGATGTCCTTCGCGCTCGCCACGCAGCCGCGCAGGCCGAAAGATTCCAGCTTCATCGACACCTTCCCCGCCTCGATCTTCGTCAGGTCGAGGATATCGTTGATGATCCGCAGGAGCGACCGGGCCGAGGCGTGTGCGGAGCCGATATATTCCCGCTGCTGGGGTTCGAGATGACTGGCAAGGGCGATATCCAGCATGCCGAGGACCCCGGTCATGGGGGTACGCAGCTCATGGCTCATGTTGGCGAGGAACTGGCTCTTGGCCCGTGTGGCCGCCTCTGCCACTTCCTTGGCCTGGCGCAGTACCTCTTCCGCCAGCTTGCGTTCCATGGCAATGGCAACCTGGTCGGCAACCGCCTTCATCAGCGCCAGGTCATCGTCGCTGAAAGCTGCCCTGGTGCGGGTGCCGAAGGAGAGGGTGCCGATCACCCGTCCTTGCGCCGTCAGGGGATGGCAGGCGTAGGCCTGGATTCCGTAGGACTTCACCAGGTCGGTCCGCGGGTCAGGGGTGTTCGGGATGTCCTCGGCGACGATACGGCAGGCGTCCTGTGCGGCGCAGCCGCAGATCGCCACTCCGAAGTCGAGCCATTCGATCCTCTGTTTCTCCTCTTCCGGAATGCCGGCGCAGGCGTTGAGACGGAGACGCCCTGCCTCCTCGTCCACGAGGAAGTTGAAAAAAGCGTGACAGTCGAGGAAGGCCATGACTTTGTGGCAGAGTTCGTCCACGATCTCCTGCGGCGAGTCGCTCGCCAGTAGGCGGCCGGCAGTTTCCGCCAGCAGGTCGAGACGTTCCGCACTCTTGAACAGCTCAACGCCCGCCTCCTCGGCATGCCTGCGGGCTGTGACTGCGTCCTCCATCATATTGAGAGCGGCCCGACGTGAATCACGCAAAAGTGCGTTGGCTTTTTCCAGCTCGGCGGTCCGTTCGAACACCCGCTGCTCCAGCGTCTCGTTGAGTTCCTTGAGTTCCCTGGTGCGCTCTTCGACCCGCAGCTCCAGTTCGTCGCGGGCCTGGCGGAGCTTGCGCTCGGCCTGGTGCTTGTAGAGCGCCATCTCGATGTGGGTTTCGAGCCCGAGCTCCTCGAACGGCTTGAGGATGTAGCCGAAGGGATCGGTCAGCTTGGCCCGTTCCAGGGTCGCCCGGTCCGAATGGGCCGTCAGGAAGATCACCGGCAGGTCCAATTCGCGGTGGACTATTTCGGCAGCCTCCACGCCGTCCATGGCGCCTGCCAGGCGGATGTCCATCAGGATCAGCTCCGGGCGCTGCTCCCGCGCGAGGTCGATCGCCTCTTCACCGAGCCCCGTCGTGCCGCATATCTCGTAGCCGAGCCGGCGCAGGGTGCCGGCCAGGTCAGCGGCGATGATCGCTTCGTCCTCAACGATGAGAATGGTCGCTTTATTCATATAGTCCTCGGTCTCATAACTCCCCCGCCCCTTTAGGCCCTTTGGGTCCTCTTCCCCTGAGAGGTGGAGCTTGTCTCTCTCCTCCCCTTAGTTTAAGGGGAGGTCGGGAGGGGTTAAATTCTTCCCTTTTCCCTGATATTCAAAAGTTATCTCGAACTTCGTCCCCCCATCGCTACTCACTTCTACTGTGCCCTTCAACTGTCCGGCAAGCATCTGCACCAGCCTTAAGCCCAGGGAGCTGGACTTGCGCCAGTCGAACCCTGCCGGGAGACCGACGCCGTCGTCGCTGACGCTCAGTGAGGTGCGGCCCTCCCCTGCCCCGCGCAGCGACACAGTCACATTCCCCTCGCTCCGCCCCCGGAATGCGTGTTTGAGGGCGTTGCCGGCCAGTTCGTTCAATATCAGGCCGCATGGAACCGCGACGTCCACGGGCAGCGACACGGGTTCCAGGTCGAACGCCAGCCGGACAGCCTCCGTAGCAGCGCCGTGAGCGCGCCAGAGGTAGTTCATGAGACTTTTGGCGTATTCCGCGAAATCGACACTGGCCAGGTTTTCGGACTGGTAGAGTTTTTCGTGCACCAGCGCCATGGAGCGGATCCGGTAGGTCACGTCCCTGAGCTCCTCACGCACCGTCTCGTCCTGCGAGCCTTCCGCCTGCATGCCGGCCAGGCTGGAGATGACCTGGAGGTTGTTCTTCACCCGGTGATGGACTTCCTTCAATAGCACCTCTTTTTCGCTCAGTTCCCGGACCCGCTCCTCCATCTGCTGCGCCAGTTCGGCATGTGCCTTCTGCAGCGCCTCTTCGGCCAGTTTGCGCTGGGTAATGTCGCGGACCACGCTGATCAGTGTCTGTACCTGGCCGATCATGGCTCCCTGCGAGCTGACCTCTGCCGGGAACGTGCTGCCGTCCCTGCGCCGGTGCACCGTCTCGAAACGGATTCCAAGGCTGGCGGCCTCCGCCATCTGGGCGGCCGTCAGCTCTTGCGTCCTTTCCTTGCGCAGGTCATGGATCGTCAACTCCAGCAGCTCCTCGCGAGTGTAGCCATACGCCGCGACCGCGGCGGCGTTCACCTCCATGAGCCGCCCGTCGTTGCAATCCACGAACAGGATGATGTCCCGGCTGTGGCTGGCCAGCAGCTCATAGCGGCGCAGGGCCTCCTCGGCCTGCTTGCGCCCGGTGATGTCCCACAGCAGGCCGTATACCCGTAGAGACTGCCCGGCGGCGTCCCGTGCCAGCTGTCCGCGGGCGGCGACATGACGGATGCTCCCGTCCGGCCACACGGCGCGATACTCGGCCTCATAGGGCTCGCCGTCTCTTATGGTCCGGTCGAGGGATGCGGTGATGCCGTTGCGGTCGTCTGGGTGAACGGCGGCGTAGAACTCCTCGGCCGTGCCGCCGAAACGGGCCGGATCGATTCCCAGGCAGCGGCAGACCTGGCCGTCGAAATGCCGCTCTTGTCCAAGCAGGTCCAGCTGCCAGACCCCCATTCCGGCCGCACTCAGCGCCAACGACAGCTTCTCCTCGCTCTCCCGCAGCGCTTCCTCCGCCTGCTTGCGACCGGTGATGTCCATCTCTATGCCGTCCCACACGGTGGAGCCGTCCTCCATGCGGCGCGGCATGGAGCGGCACTGGACCCATTTGATCTCCCCTGCCACTGTGCGCTGCCGAAACTCGCAGTCGAACGGTGTCAGATCCCGGGCCGACTGTTCCGTGGCGGCGGCGACGCGCGGCCGGTCGTCTTCAACGATGAGTCGCAGGAATGCGGTGGGATCGGCCAATATTTCCTCTGCCGGCATGCCGAAGAGGCTCTCGATGCCGGCGCTCATGTAGGCGTAATACACCCGCCCATCCGGTCGTTGCACATGCTGATATATGGCGCCGCCGGGAATCTGGTCGCTCAGGGTGCGCAGCCGGTGCGCACTCTCTCGCAACCCGGCGGCAGCCTGTTCCGCCTGCCGGCTGGCGGCGAGCGCGTCTTCCAGCAGATTGATCGCAGCGCGGCGTGAGTCGGCCAGATCGGCGTTGGCTTCCTGAAGCTCGGCGGCGGTTTCCCGGAGCTTCTCTTCCGCTTGCCTGCGCTCCTCGATCTCCCGGCTGAGCACCGCCGTGCGGTCCGCCACCTCTTCTTCCAGACGGTCCCGCTGTCGGCTGAGCTCCGCCTCGGCGCGCTTTCGCTGGGCGTTTTCCCGCTCAAGGAATACGAAAACGGAGGATAGTATGATGAAGCCGATTATGCCGCCTGCCAGGAGCCCCTGCAGCGTCGTGTTCCGACTCTGCTCCTTCGTCTCCAGACGCTGTCGCAGGAGCTGCTCCTCTTCGGCCTGAGCTTCGGACACCCGGCGGCGGATTTCGTCCATCACGGCCTTCCCCCTGCCGCCTCCAATTATCGCACGGGTCGCCGGAAAGCCATGGGTGCGGTACAGATCGATGATATTCCACGTAATAGCCAGCTTTTGTTCGACGAGAGACTCGATCATGGCGAGCTGCTGCTGCTGACGCGCGTTGTCGCGGGTGAGGCGTTTCAGATCCGCCAGGTCGGTTGGCACCTTCCCTATCGCTCTGTTGTAGGGTTCCAGAAATTTGTCATCCCCGGTGATGACGTAGCCGCGCTCTCCCGTCTCCACGTCCTTCATGCCGGAAACGAGCCCTTCCAGCTTCTGGATGACGATGTAGGAATGGGTGGTCCACCTGTCGGCCTCGGCCTGGGCGGTCAGGTTGCGGTACGTGAGCCACCCCACTGCCGTCAGGATGGCAAGCGCCAGAGCGAACCCGGCGGACATCAACAGCCTTTCCCGTGAAGCGGGAGAAGGGGGTTCTGCTGCAACGGGTCCGCGTATCCGCAGGCCTCCGAGTCTCACGGTTTCTCCTCTCCATCGTCGGAAGCATAGCGCGGCGGCTGGCCGGTCTGTCCGCAAAGTTCATTGATTTCCTTCTTCAACTCAACCATGCGCAGTTCGCGACCAACCATGGTGCGGTTCAAACGCTTCATGTCCTCATTATTTCGCCGCAGCTCGTTATTGGCGGCCTGCAGTTCGGCCCGGCTTTCTTCAAGGGCTTGTTGCTGCTCGCGCAGGATCTTGATCGACTCGGCCTGCTCTTCCAGTTCGGTCAGGTCCGACGCCACCAGGCAGATGCTGATCTGAGCATCGACCACGAGCAGGCTGGCCGCGATCTGCGCGGACACGACGGCGCCGTCGGCGGCCCGCAGCGTGAGGCGTCGTTGGAGCGAGCCGACCTGTGCGTCAGCCAGCAGCATCCGCAAGGGTTGCTGCTGGGCGGGCGCGGTAAAGGAGATCAGCTTTTGTCCGATCGTGCCCGCCATGGGGGTTTTCACCAGGTCGCAAAAGCGCTGGTTGCAGAAGAGGATCGTCTCGTCAAGACCCACCGTCAATGCCGCCTCGTTCATGGTTTCGACGATGAGCCGGTACGTCCGTTCGGCACCGGTCAGGGAAAAGACCTGATCGCCGTGGGGGCCGGCCACCACCAGGGCATCCACATCACCGCTGCGGATGGCGTCCAGGGTCTGTTCGGCCTCGTCGAGTCGGACGCGGAGCTCTTCGATTTCCTCCAGCAACTCTTCCCGGGTGCTGTTTTCCCCACTGTTCTTTGTCATATCAGGCCTTTTTGTGCTTCATCCGTTTTCGGACGCAGGTCCAGCCCCACCAGGATCTTCTCCTTGTCGGCCATGTTGCCGATGATCTTGCGCAGCGGCAGCGGCAGCTTCTTGATCAGGGTGGGTGCGGCGATGATCTGTTCTCCCTTGGCCAGTACCGGGTTCTGGTAGATGTCGATCACCTCCAGGTCGCACCGCCCCGCCAGGTGCTCCTCGCAGATGACGGTGACGGTCCGGATCGCCTCCTGGGAGCGGGGATTGAGCCCGGCTACATAGAGCCGCAGGGTATATCGCTGATCCTTAGCGCCCCGACTGGCGGCTTCCAGAGCATCGATCGCAGCTTGTGACTGTTTCTTGGTCATGTCGGAGTCCTTTGCGGTCACCGCGGCTTGAGATCCAGGCCCACCAGGACGCGTTCTTCGTTGGAGAGATCGCCGATGATCTTCTTTATCGGTTCGGGGAGTTTGCGCACCAGGGTGGGCACGGCCAGGATCTGGTCACCCTTGGCCAGCTGGGGGTTCACCAGCAGGTCGATCACCTCGATACTGCATATCCCTTCCAGGTGCTCCGCGCAGATCCGCTTCAGGTTGTCAAAAGCGGCAATGCATTTGGGCGTCTGCCCCGCGACATACAGCCTCAGCTGATATTGCGCTTCAGCAGGTACCATCTTGCTACTACGCGACGTCTTTGACTTTGTTTCGCTTGTCATTTGCGGGCTCCCTTCCCGCCCTTGGCGGTGCTTACCTTTTTGGAAGAAAGATCGTCCGCTTTTCGGGACTGTGCCAATGCCTGGGTCTCTTCGGCAAGGACTTTCTGATGCAGCCTTTCCCGGGCAATTGACCGTTCCAGTTCGTCCTTTTCGGCCTCGAACTCGGTGCGGAGCGCCGCAATCTGCGCCTCGATCACCGCCTTCTTCCGCTCGATATCGCGCTGCTTGCGTTCGATGTCCTGGCTTCGTTCCAGGGCCTCGGCCCGCTCCCTGGCCTCCTGGGCGACCCTACCCGCACCGGTCAGCACCCCGCCGGAGCCGACATAGACATCCTGGAGCTGGGCACCGTTATCGGTCAGGCGGAACTCCCTGACCTGGTTGGAGTGCTCCATGCCGCGGGACTTGAGGATGTACAGGCCCCGGTTGCGTTCGCCGCTCCCCTCGATGAACTGCAGGAGGAGCCAGGTGTCCATGAGCGACGATATACCCACATCGGTCCGCTCCAGGCTGCCGCCGACGGCGGTCAGGTCGGTGCAGAAGGCGGTGATCCCCTTCATCTTCAGGAAATCGATCAGCCGGGAGAGCATGGATTTCACCTCCATGTCGCTCGCCGCGGCCACCAGGTTGGAGATCGGATCGACCACGACGATGGCAGGCTTGAAGCTTTCAATAGCCTTGTGCATGGTCACCAGGTGCATCTCCAGCCCGTACAGGGTCGGCCGGGAGTTGCGGAATTCCAGCAGCCCCTTGTTGACCCACTGCTCCAGATTGATGCCGATGGAGCGCATGTTGCGGATGATCTGGTTGCGGGACTCCTCGAAGGCGAAGTAGAGGCAGCGCTCGCCGCGGCGGCAGGCGGCGTCGATGAAGTGGGCGGCCATGCTCGATTTGCCGGTGCCGGCGGTGCCGGTAACCAGGATGCTGCTCCCCCGGAAGTATCCTTTTCCCCCCAGCATGGTGTCCAGGCGCGGGATGCCGGTGAAGACCCGCTCGACTGAGGCTGAATGGTCGAGGCCGATGGAGGAGATCGGTATGACCGAGAAGCCCTGCTCGTCGATCAGGAACGGGTACTCGTTGGTGCCATGGGCCGAACCGCGGTATTTGACGATCCGCAGGCGGCGCGTGGCGATTTGCTGGTCCACCTTGTGGCTGAGGAAGATCACGCAGTCGGCCACGTACTCCTCCAGACCGAAGCGGGTCAATGACTTTTCCCCCTGCTCGCCGGTGATGACGGCGGTGACCCCTTTCGACTTGAGGAAACCGAAGAGGCGGCGCAGTTCCGCCCGCAGGATGACTTCGTTGGCAAAACCGGAGAAGAGCGCCTCGACCGTATCGATGGCCACCCGTTTGGCCCTGATGGAATCGATGGCGTGACCGAGGCGGATGAAGAGCCCCGCCAGGTCGTACTCGCCGGTCTCCTCGATCTCGCTCCGCTCGATGTGCACGTAGTCGAGGGCAATCTTTTTGCGGGCCGCGAGATCGTCCAGGTCGAAACCGAGCGAAGCGAAGTTTTTGGCAAGTTCCTCGGACTTCTCCTCGAACGACATGTAGACGCCTGGTTCGCCGAATTCGGTCGCCCCGCGGATCAGGAACTCCATCGCCAGCAGGGTCTTGCCGCAGCCTGTGCCGCCGCAGACCAGCGTCGGCCTTCCCTGTGGGAGGCCTCCGCCGGTGATTTGGTCCAGCCCCTTGATGCCGGTCGGGCATTTGGCAAGGGCTTCGGTTTTCTTCTTGGTTGCCATGATCATGTTCCTTTCTTTCATTGGCGACGTGCGGGGTCACTCGTTCTCGAAGTCGGTCGGGTAGCGCGGCGGCACGCCGGCCTTTTCGCATAGGGCATTGACCTCTTCCTTCAGCTCGACCATGCGCAACTCGCGGCCGACCATGGAGCGGTTCAAGCGGATCAGGTCCTCGTTCTTCTCTCGCAGTGCCTCCGCTTGCTCGGCGACCTCCAGCCGCTCCTCGGCGAGGCGCCGCATGGATTCGGCCTCCCGGCGCACCCGCGCCAGCTCAATGTGGGCCTTCACCCGCGCCAGCAGCTCCCTGGCCGAGAACGGCTTGGTCAGGTAATCGTCGGCTCCGGCTTCCATCCCCTCCACCCGCGACTCTTCGCCGGCCCGGGCCGACAGCAGGATCACCGGAATGGCAGCGGTCTTCGGCTCCTTGCGTAGCGCCTGAAGCAGTTCGAAGCCATCCAGCCCCGGCATCATCACGTCAGAAAGCACCAGGTCCGGGGGCGCGGCCAGGGCCGCCGCCAGGGCAGCATCCCCGTCGGCAACCGCGTGGACCTCGTAAGTCGATTCCAGCAGGCGCCTGACATAGTCGCGCATGTCCGCGTTGTCGTCGGCCAGCAGCACGCGCGGTCTCGGCCCGGCCGCGGCCCCATGCGGCGTGGTGGCCGCCGTTATTTCCATGTCGGCTGCCTCGCCGTCCGGCCGTACATCTTCGGGAAGCCAGCGCAGGGCCTCCTCCACGAAGGGGGCGGCACCCATCGCAGTCGAGGCCAGTTCCCGGGCGGCCCCGATGCGGTCGGCGGGGAGATGGGCGGTACCAAGGGGCAGATGTACCGTGAACGTGGTGCCCAGGCCGTGGGTGCTCTCCACCGCCACGTTCCCGCCGTGCAGCTTTACCAGCTCATGAACCAGGGCGAGACCGATGCCGGTCCCCTCGAAGGTCCGCCCCTTGGCCCCGCGGACGCGGTGGAACCGCTCGAACAGGTGCGGCAGTTCCTGGGGCTCGATGCCGATGCCGGTATCGGCCACCGTCAGCACGGCCATCCCGTCCGAAACGGAGAGCCGCACCGTGACGCTCCCATTGAGGGTGAACTTGAAGGCGTTGGAGAGGAGGTTCAGGACTATCTGCTCCCACATCTCCAGGTCCACATAGACCGGCTCCGGAAGAGGAGGGCACTCGACGTTCAGGGTCAGGCCGCCGCGTTCCATGGCCGAACCGAAGGTGCTGGCCAGGTCAACGGTGAAACGCGCCAGGTCCATGGGTTCGTAGTGCACATGGATGCGGCCTGCCTCGATACGGGAAAAGCCCAGCAGCGTGTTGACAAGCCGCAGGAGCCGAAGAGCGTTGCGGTGGACAACGCCCAGCGCCTCGCTGCATGCCGGCGAGAGGCTGTCCCTTTTGGCCAGAGCATCCTCTAGCGGCCCCAGCATCAGCGTCAGGGGAGTGCGGAACTCATGGCTCACATTGCTGAAAAATGTGGTCTTGGCCTGATCCAGTTCGGCCAGCTGTTCATTGGCCGCGCGCAGCTGACAATTAGCCACCTGGATCTCGGCGGTACGCTCCTGGACACGTGTCTCAAGCTCGTCATTCAGGCGGCGAAGCTCCTCCGTCTTCTGCTGCTCGCGCACCCTGGCCTGCCGCTGCATGCCGGCCAGAAGGCTCACCCCGATGCTGGCCACCACCCAGACAACCTGCCGCATCATGGCGCCGGAGTCGTGGATGTTGAACCGTCCGAATACGAAGTTGACCAGCAGCAGGGAGCCAAAGGTAGAGACCAGACCCGGCCCAACGCCTCCCAGCGCCGCCGATACCACTACCGCCGGGTAGAAGCCCAGGTACGGCGCTGGTGTCAGCGCCCACGGCAACAGCCAGCGTGCCAGTGCAGCCAGCGCCGTAGACGCCACCGCCAGCCCGTAAGCGGTCGGAAAAGTCAGTGGCACATGCTGCGAAATCCGGTTAGCGCGTTTATTCATTTTGATGCCTCAATCCTCTGAATTGAAGATACATCACTGTTCCTCACCGAATTCCACCTTATAGCGCGGCGGCAGCCCGGCTTGTCCGCAGAACTCATTAACCTCCTTCTTCAACTCGATCATCCGCAGTTCCCTCCCCACCGAGGCGCTGTTGAAGCGGGTCAGCTCCTCGTTGCTGGCGCGCAGTTCCTCGACACGACGCGCAATCTCCTCATCGGCCCGGAACTTCGCCAGGGCCACGGCCAAATAGTCCGCCAGCCTCTCCCACAGGGCGATAAGTTCGGGAGAGAAGCGCCCCTTTTGCCGATCGTTCAACTGGAGCAGCCCCAGCCGCTCTTCCCCGAGACGCAGCGGAATCAAAGCGACCGATTCGTAACCCTCTCCGTTGCAGCGGTTGCGGGTGCTGGCCTGCCGGTCCCCTTCGGAAGTGGAGGCGAGGAGTTCCGTAGTGCTGTTGGTCCAGAAGCTCCCCTTCGCCGTGAAGAAGGATTTCTCCGGGTCGAACCGCCCGCAGATGACGTTGCCGCACATGCATTCGATCAACGGGTTGCCGTAGCTGTCGCAGATGGGTCGCCCGGCCTCGTCGCAGGCGCAGAGCCGGGTCTCGGCCAGGACGAACTCCTCCGGGAAGCCATGGGTCTCGTAATAGGGGTAGTCCTCCCCTTCCCGCAGTCGTATCCCTACGGCCTCGCACTCCGATTTGCGCTGGAAGAAGCCGACCGCTGCCTCGATCAGTTCACGCGTGGCAGTGCTCTCGTTCACCATGCGCAGGAATTCATTCGAGGCTTCCCGTTCCTCTTCCGCGCGCTTTGCCGCCGCAAGATCCATCACCAGAGAGGCGAACTCCTGCAGTAAGTCTATGTCGGCCTGGACGTAATCCGTCGTCTTGTTCCCCACGCCGGCGATGGCGACGACGGAGTCCCCCCGCATAACGGGCACTACCAGTTCGCGCATGACCGGCACGTGTCCCTCGGGCAGTCCTTTTCTGTGCTCCAGGCCTGCATAGTCGTTGTGGATGACCGGCGAGCGGGTACGGAAACAGTCTACCCAGACGCCGGCCCGGTCTATCGGATAGTGCATCCCCCTCCCCTCGGCCTGGCACGCCTCTCTCAGGGTGTTGGTGGACCAGGCCTGCAGGGTGAGGGTTTTTTGGTCCTCGTTGACGAAATGGAAGAAGCCGATGGAGCTGCCGGTGAAGCGTTCCATTTCGTCCAGGGCGGCCTGGATCAGCTCTGCGATGCTTCCGTGGCGGGCCAGTTCCGAGAGGCGCAAGCGGGTGCGCACCATGTCCTCGGCCCGTTTCCGCTCGGTGATGTCGTGGGCGACATGCACCGTGCCGATCATCTCCCCGCGCTCGTCCAGAAGAGGTGTTGTGGTGACGAGGAAATCGCCGCCGAGTCGGTCCTCATGCACCTCTGCCGCGTGTTCCCGGCCGTCCGCCAGAGTCAGGGCGTGGGGACAGTTGCCGGCAGGCCCATCGGCGCCGTGGACGCTGTGGTAACAGTGTCGCCCCACACATTCTTCCGGCGTAACCCCGAGGCACTCAGCCATGGCCCGGTTGGCGCGCACGATGCGGTGGCGGTCGTCCATGATGGCGATCAGGTCCGGCACGCTGTCGAAGGTCCGTTCCCACTCCTCCTTGGCCCGCAGAATCGCCTCCTCGGACTTTTTGCGTTCGGTGATGTCAAAGGCATATATCCGCACGACATCGAATTGCGGGGTAAGGAAAATGGTCTCGCCGAAGACCCTCTCTTTGACGGCAACCTCGCGATGTACGGTCGCATCGCTCGTCTTGTCCCACCCCTTAACCACTTCGCCCAGGTCGGCGGGGATGAAAACGGCGGAATCTTCCTTTTTCATCTCAAGTGTTTGCAGGGTTTTTCCCGTGGCGGGGTTGGCGAAGATGACGTTCCCGGCCAAGTCCAGCTCCAGGACCGGATTCGGATTGAGTTGCGGGAAGGAGGCAAGATGCCGTATGTGCTCCTCGGCCTGCTTATGCTCGGTGATGTCGATGAAGGTGACGACGATGCCGTCGATCCTTCCCTCCTGGGTCCGGTAAGGGAAGATCCGCTTGAGGTAACAGCGCTCCTCCTGAAGGCTCGCCACTTCCCGTTCCCTGAAGGGCTCTCCCGCCAGGACCGTCTCCGCGTCCTGGGCAAGGGTGGGCCAGTCGATCTTCCCTGCAAGGTGGCGGAAGGGGCGGCCGATGTCGGCCGGGATCAGGTCGAAGAGCCGGGTCATGGCCGGGGTGAATCCCCTGATGTGCAACTGCCGGTCGAGGAAGAGGGTGGCGATGCCGGAGCTGGCAAGGAGGTTCTCCATGTCGCTCGTGGCCTCGTTAAGCTCTTCCACCTTCCCCTGCAGCTCGGCGTTGACCGTGACCAGCTCCTCGTTCAGGGCCTGCAGCTCCTCCTTGGAGGTTTCCAGCTCCTCGTTGGTGGACTGGAGCTCTTCGTTGGCGGACTGGAACTCCTCGTTCATGGAGAGGAGCTCTTCGTTGGCCGTCAGGAAGCCTTCCTGGGAGGTTTCCAACTGCTCGGCCACAGCCCGGAGCTGTTCGTTCGTGATGCGAAGCTGCTCCTCCAACTGGTGGACCAGCATGTTCCGGGAGGTTTCGTCGCCGGAGGGGATATCTTCTCCGCCCGTGGGGAAGACGAGCGAGACAGGGGCGGCCGGCTCGAACAGGACCATAACCAGCTTGCCGGTCGAACGGGGAGAGTCGAGAGGCACCACCAGAACGTTGACCGTCGGATCCCCCTCGGCGCTGCCGACCTTCACCCCGCGGAAAACTACCTCCCGCTGCTCGGCAAATGCCTTGTAGACGGCTGCCCGCAGGGCCGGCCGCAGCTCCTCCCTCGCCATCTGCAGGATGTCACGGGTCGGCTCTCCCACCGGCACTTCGAGGAACCGGTTCGTCCTCGTGGAGACATGCACCACTTCGTACTTCTCGTTGACCACCACACAGGGTGGGGAGTAGCGTTCTATGAGAAGTCGTTCCGCCAGAGAGCCTGGATAGGGTTCTTCCGCCTCGGCCCGCTGAAGACGCGCCGTTCCGGGGAAACGTATCGGAGCGGCAAAGGGGAAGAGCGGCTCGCCGCGTTTACCCCCTTCCCGGCGCTCGTAGATTTTCCACTTCTTGTCGAGGGGGATGAAGAGGTCGGAGTGACGGCCGACCGCTTCCGCAGCGCCGAGAAAGAGAATCCCCTTCGGCTTCAGCACCTGGTGAAACAGGGTGATGAGACGTTTCTGCATGTCGGGGGTGAGATAGATGAGGAAGTTGCGGCAGACCATGAGGTCGAGCCGGGAGAACGGGGGGTTCTTGATGAGGCTGTGGTGGGCGAAGACGACCATCTCCCTCACCTGCTTCACCACCTGCCAGCGCCCTTCGGCCTTGGTAAAGAAGCGCTTCAGCCGCTCTTTCCCCATCTCGGTCTCGATGCCGTCGCCGTAGAACCCGGCCCTGGCCTGGCTTATCGCCGCCTCGTCGATGTCGGTGGCGAAGAACTGCACCTTGGCGTCAATCCCTCGCTCGTCCAGATATTCCCGGATCAGGAAGGCCATTGAGTAGACTTCCTCGCCGGTGGCGCAGCAGGCGTGCCAGATCCGCACCGGATCTTCCGGGTTGCGGTCTGCGAACAGGCGCGGGATGACCGTCGTGCGCAGCACTTCGAACGCCTCGGGGTCGCGGAAAAAGGTGGTCACTCCGATGAGGATGTCCTGGGCGAGGGCATGGGCCTCCTTCGTGTTAACCTGGAGAAAAGCGACATATTTCTTGATACCCGCCACCTCGTTCACCGCCATGCGGCGCTCGATGCGGCGCAGGACGGTGTTTGCCTTGTAGGAGCTGAAGTCGTGGCCGGTCGCCCCTTTCACGATCGCGAAAATGGCGCGCAGCTCATCGTCAAGGGTGACGATCTCGCACTTCCGGGAAGCGAGGGCGCAGGTGCCGCGGGCAATCTCGGCAATCTTCCACGGGATCTCTTCCGCCGGCAGGACGAAGTCCGCGGCACCGGTGGCGATGGCGCTCTTCGGCATGGCCGGGGTAAGGGCCGACCCCGGCTCCTGGACGATGACGATCCCGCCGGCTTCCTTGACCGCCTTTGCCCCTGCGGCGCCGTCCAGGCCATAACCGGAGAGGACCACTGCGACGGCGCGTTCCTTGAACTCCAGGGCGAGTGACTGGAAAAAGCGATCGATGGGGTGGTGGCTCCAGCGCGCGGCATCCGGTTTTTCGAGCCGGAACCGGCCGCCGTCAAGGGTAAGGTCGCTGCCGGCCGGGATCACGTGGACCCGGTTCGGCGCAACTTCCATCCCCCCCTCGGCCGTCACCGCCGGCATGGCGGTGTACCTCCCCAGCATCTCAGCGAGAAACGACGGCCCTTCCGGGGGAATGTGCATGATCACCACGAAGGCGATACCGCAGTCGGTGGGCATGGTGGCGAAGAGTTGTTCGAGGGCGCCTTGGCCGCCGGCCGACGCGCCGATGCCGACGACGAAGCAGGGCTTGTCCTGCGATTCCCCCTCTCCGTCCGCCGGGATCTCCGTTTGCCGTTCGGGCCTCGCCTCGCCGCTCCCCGGCGCTCTCTCATCCCCCCGATCTTTGGCGTCCACCCTGTCGTCTTCCATGTGCGGCACTCTCTTTCCCCTCCCCGGATGACCCGGGAAGAGCGCAATATCTTTGGATTATTCCAGAACTGCCCGATGGCGTCAAGGAAGAAGCCGCACACGCATGGCGAAATTTGCGAATGCGAAACGGCTGCCGGCACTTTTTTCCGTGGCCGTCTTGACTGTTGCGGCAGACTCGCTAGAATCTGCCTATATATCGACGGGAAAAAAGATTGTCGAAGAGGTGACACATGGAACTCTGCGGCTTCCTTTCATCCTGCAGCTTCTACCGGAGCGTTCTCGACATGCCCCAGACCAGCCGGTTCCTGAAGGAGAAGTACTGCGCCGGCACGTACACGGAGTGCGCCCGTTACCTGGTCTACCGGTTCCTCGGCGCGCGCAGGGTGCCGGACTGCCTCAATCCCGACGACATCCTGGAGGCATGCCACCTCCTGGACGACTGGCCCTGACCGCGGCGTCGTCCTCCGCTCCTGTCAGAACTCCGCATGTCGCGGCGTCCGCGGGAATGGGATCACGTCGCGGATGTTCTCCATCCCCGTCAGATACATAATGAGCCGCTCGAAACCGAGGCCGAAGCCGGCATGGGGGCACGATCCCCAGCGCCGGGAATCCAGGTACCACCAGAGCCCCTCCTGGTTGACCCCCGCCTCCTGCATCCGCTCCGTGAGAAGATCGAGTCGCTCTTCCCGCTGGCTCCCGCCGATGATCTCCCCCACCTTGGGAACGAGGAGGTCCATGGCGGCGACGGTCCGGCCGTCGTCGTTGCGGCGCATGTAGAACGCCTTGATCTCCTTCGGGTAGTTAACGATGAAGACCGGCCCCTTCACCACCTGCTCCGTGAGATACCGCTCGTGTTCCGACTGGAGGTCGAGACCCCAGGCAACCGGGAATTCGAACTTCACGGGAGCCTTTGCCAGTTCCGCCACGGCATCGGTGTACTCCATGACGGCAAAGGGGGCGTCGGCGATCGATGCGATCCGTTCCACCAGTCCCTTTTCCACCTGGGCATCGAAGAACTCCAGGTCCTCCCGGCACTGGTCCAGGACATGGCGACAGAGAAAGCGGAAAAACTCCTCCGCCAGGGCCGCGTCGGCCGCCAGGTCGGCAAAGGCCATCTCCGGCTCGATCATCCAGAACTCCGCCGCATGGCGGGCGGTATTGGAGTTTTCGGCGCGGAACGTGGGGCCGAAGGTGTAGATGTCGGAAAAGGCCTGGGCGAAGAGTTCCCCTTCCAGCTGGCCGCTGACCGTGAGACCGGTAGCCTGGCCGAAGAAATCGGCGCCGTAGTCGATTGCGCCCGCCACAAGCGGCGGGGCGGCCGGATCGAGGGTGGTGACCCGGAAGAGCTCGCCGGCCCCCTCGCAGTCGTTGGCGGTGATGATGGGAGTGTGGACGTAGAGGAAGCCCCGGTCGGCGAAGAAGCGGTGGACCTCCTGGGCCAGGGAGGAGCGGACCCGGAAGACGGAACCGAAGGTGTTGGTGCGGGGGCGCAGGTGGGCGATGGTGCGCAGGTACTCGAAGCTGTGGCGCTTTTTCTGGAGGGGATAGCTCTCGTCCGCCGGACCCACGATTTCCACGGACTGGGCCCGGAGCTCGTAGCGCTGACCTGCTGCCGGGGAATCCACCAGCCTCCCCGTCACCCGCAAGGCCGCGCCGGTGCCGAGGCGACTGACTTCTTCGAAGTTGGAGAGCTCCGGTTCCGCGACCACCTGGAGGCCGGAAAAGCACGAGCCGTCGTTCAGGGCGATGAAGGTGACCCCCTTCCCCGTCCTCACCGTCCGCGCCCACCCCTGCACCGTGACTCCGCCGCCGGCTTCCGCAGCCGTCAGCGCTTCCTTGATCCTCGTTTTTCCTGTCATGGGTGACTCTCCGGAACCGATAGTTCGCGGCCTTCGCGCCGCCGGCGGAAGCCGTCGTCCGTGAAGGATTTTACCACACGGCACCGGCACAGACAAATACTTTGACCTCCCCCGACCCCTGCGGTATAGTTAGGAAACCATGTGGAAAACGGTCCTCCTCGCTCTCGCCGTCACCCTTTTTTCCTGGGCGCCTCTTCTGGCAGGGAACTCGGCCACCAATTTCGGCGGCGTCGGCATCGACGGCGTTCCCCGGGCCGACGGCCAGATCGAGGTGAAGCAACTGGTGGCCGGCGGCCCCGCCCACCTGGCCGGGATGAGGGCCGGCGACGTCATCACCCATATCGACGGCAAACCCACCAGGGGGAGCAATTTCCGTGAAATGGTCGACTTCCGGCTGCGCGGCCGGGCCGGCACGAAGGTGCTTCTCACCGTGCACCGCCCGGGAGAGGAAAAGCCGCTCCACTTCACCCTCACCCGGCGCCAGCTCGTGGCCCCCGCCGGCCAGCCCTCCGCCGGGGAAAAGTAACGTGACACCACAGGAACAGGAGACACTGCCATGATGAAACTCGTCCCGATTTTCCTCGTACTCGTCGCCACCGCTCTCCCGGCATTCGGCGCCGAAGGGACCGTCGGCCCCCAGAGCCCGGTTCCCGTCACCTCGCCCAAGCCCCGCACATACCCGAAAATCGTTCTCTACTCGGTCTCCTGGTGCTCCCACTGCAAAGAGGCCAAGGAGTACTTCACCAAGAACAATATCCCCTTCATCAACCGGGATGTGGAGCTTGACGAGGACGCCATGGACACCCTCACCACGAAATACAAGAGCACGGGGGTGCCGCTGATCGTACTGGGGAACGACGACAAGGTGCTGAAGGGTTTCAACAGGGAAGCGTTCGAGAAGGCGGTCGAGGAAGTTCGGCAGAAAAAGTGATCGGCGAGGAGCCAGAGGAAAAGGAAAGGGAGCCCGATGGCTCCCTTTTTTCGTTTCCGGGCTTTCTTACGCCCCGCCGCTCCTGGTGATGAGCATCACCCCGAGGCAGACGAGGATCGTCCCGGCCCAGCGCATGGGGCTCACCGTCTCGCCGAGGTAGTACTGGGAGAGGAAGGCCACGAGGACGTAGTTCAGGGCCTGCATGGGGAGCGCCACGGAGAGGTCCTCCCAGGAAAGGACCGCCAGCCAGAGGAAGAAGAAGATCGCCAGCATGATGGTGCCGATGATCAGCTTGGGAGTGGTGAGGGCCTGGCCGGCGACCTGGAGGATCCCCCGCAGGTTCATGGCCGAGATGTCCCCCATCTCCTTCATCCCCTTGGCGAGGAGGATATCCCCGATGGTACCGGCGGTGACGGCAAGGAGCATGATGACGAGCGTCTTAAGCATGGTTCTTTTCCTCTCCCCGGTAATTGCGCAGCCTGATCCCCCCTGAGCGGATCTTCTCCGCCACCCGTGGGCTGACAAGGGCGGCCAGCTCCTCCCCGTGTCGGTAATCCGGCATCCACCGGGATATTTCGGCGCAGGGAAGGCACCCCGGATGGAAGTAGATTTCCGTTACCCCGTCCTGAACGGTGTCCAGGGCCTTCAGGAGGTACTCCTCGGTCATCCTCCCCGAATTCAAGAGCCCTTTTACTTCGACGGCATACCCGATCCCGAGCCGGTCGAGGTGGGGTTTGCAGCGGGCCGCCAGCCGGGAGAAGATGAAGGCGTCGGCCGCTTTCCCCAGATACCGGGAGGGGGCGAGGCGCAGGTCGACGCCGAGCCTCTCCCGGGAGAGGCGGAAGGTGGCGATGCCGTGCTTCGGCATCAATTCCCGGAGGATGTCGAAGACCACCGGATGCATGTGGATGTTGAGGTGGCCGTCGACGTGGGAGAGGGGAATGCCGGTCTCCCGGAAGCGCACGATCTGCGCCTCTATCTCCTGTCGCAGCTGGCGGTGGAGAGATTTCAGGAAGTAGTAGCGCATACCCCCATGGACGGGGTCATTGGTGAAATTGCCGCCCCTGTCCACGATGGATGGGAACCTCTCCGAGGGGAGCACTCCCCTCCCCTGCACCAGGGTGAGATGAAGCCCCACCTGGAGGCCCGGATTCGCGCGGGCCAGGTCCACCGCCTCGTCGAAGGCTCCCCCCCCCACCATGAGGGATGTGCTGGTGAGGCACCCTTCCCGCCATGCCGTGATGACGGCCCGGTTGACCCCGGAAGAGAGGCCGAAGTCGTCGGCGTTGATGATCAGTTCTTTCATGAAGCCGATGCCGTGTTTTCGCTGCGCTCAAACGAGCAGGGAGCCCGGCGCAAGGAGCACGGGGTGAGGGCAGCTCCGCGTTGCCACGAAGTGGGACGCGGACAACCGCACAGACGGGCGTTTTTCATCGCACCGTCGCCTGCTTGCGCTTGCGCATGTACTCGAAGTACTGCTTCCCTTCCTTCAGGAGCTTGCGCCGCTCCTCGCTGTCCACGATCATCTTCATGACGCTGCGGGCGATGTATTTGGGGCGGAAGTAGAACTTGCCGTAAAACTCCTCCACTGCCTTGAAGATTTCCTCGCCGGAGAGGTGGGGATAGCTCACCACGCACATCTGGTGGCCGGTATCGTCGATGTAGGCGTCGGACGCCAGCCAGCCGTTCGCCACGCACTCCCGGTGGAACTCGGTGCCGGGATAGGGTGACGGCAGGGATACCTGGATCGAATCGAGATCGAGCATCCTGGCGTAGGCGATGGTATCCTTCAGAGTCTCGCGGGTCTCTCCGGGAAGGCCGACGATGAAGGCGCCGTGGATGGTGATCCCCAGCTTCTTGCAGTCCCGGGTGAACTGGGTGGCCCGCTCACGGGTCACCCCCTTCTTGATGTTGGCGAGGATTTCGTCGCTCCCGCTCTCGTAACCGACGATTACGTGATGGAGACCGGCGTCCCGCATGATCCTCAGGGTTTCGAAGTCGCAGTTGGCCCGGGCGTTGATCACCCAGGAAACCCCGAGGGGGGCGATCCGCTCCGCCACCGCCCGGGCATGGCGGCGGTTGGCGCTGAAGGTGTCGTCGTCGAAAATGATGTCCCGCACCTGGGGGAGGTTTTCCTTGATCCACTTGACCTCGGCGTATACGTTGTCGGCACTGCGCGTCCTGATCCTGCGGCCGGAGTAGGTATGGGGCCAGAGACAGAAGGTGCACTTCGCCGGACAGCCGCGGCTGGTGTAGATGGAAACGTACGGGTTCTTCACGTGGGGGATGATGTAGTCGTCCACCGGCAGGTCCCGCTTGTAGACCTGGCTGGTGAAGGGAAGCGCGTCCAGGTCGGTGGGGAGAGGGCGGTCCTGGGTGTGGGCCACCTCTCCGCCGCGCAGGAAACTGATACCGTCGATGGTCTCCCACGGCTTGCCGGCCGCGATGTCGACGGCGGTGTGGTCGAACTCTCCCCGGCAGACGATGTCCACCGCACCCGCTGCCTGGCGCAGCGACTCCTCGGGAAGTATGGTGACGTGGGGGCCGGCGAGGACCGTGACGGTCTCCGGCTTCTGCGCCTTGATACGGCGGGCGGTCTCGATGTCCAGCCTGAGGGTCGGCGTTGAGGTATACATCAGCACCATGTCGTAGTCCCGGGCTATGGCGAGACACTCCTCCAGCGAGAGCCGCTGCACCGGGGCGTCCACCACCCTGCTCCCCTCGATCATCCCGGCCGGGTAACAGAGCCAGACCGGGTACCAGAAGGAGGTCACTTCCCGGGCCGCCTGGTAGCGGGCGCCGGCGCCGCCGTCGAAATCCTCAAAGGTGGGAGGATTCAGAAACAAGGGTTTCATCGGATGCTCCTGTTGCGTTCAACTGGTCAAAATAAACTGGTAGAATAACGGGATAGGCACCCCTTGTCAAGGCGAAAGCCCCGATGCGCGCCCCCCTTTTCCGGTTGCCGTGCCGCAGCCGCTCTGGTAGAGTAACAGGAGAACAAGACCGGGGATAGGGACATGAAAGATACGACCATCGGCCTGATCGCCGCCATGCCCGACGAAATCCGCCCCCTCCTGCGGCTGGCGGGCCGGCATGAAAAAGAGCGGATTGCCGGCTTCGCCACCTACCGCTTCGATCTGGGCGGCCGGCATGTATTCCTGGTGGAATCGGGGATGGGGACGGAAAGGGCAGCCATGGCTGCCGGTCTTCTCATCGACCGGGCCAGTCCCGCCATCGTAGTGAACTTCGGCTTCGGCGGCGCCGTGACGGCCGGGCCGGCGGTGGGTGACATCGTCGTGGCGACGCGCATCCTCCTCCAGCGGGGGAGGCTCTTCTCCGAGCAGCCGGGGCTCGCGCCGGAGCTGGCGGAGAAGACGGCCACCCTCCTCGACGGGAACCACGTGCTGGACGGACAGGTCCACCGCGGCACCTTCGTCACCGCGGCGGAAATCGTCTCCAAGGGGGCCGTTGCCGGGCTCCTGCCGGCCGGCGTCGCTACCCCCGTGCTGGAGATGGAAACTGCCGCCGTGGCCCGCGTCGCCGCGCGGGAGCGGGTGCCGCTGGTGGCTCTCCGGGGGATCAGCGACGGGGCGGAGGAGGAACTCGGGTTCACCATCGACGAGTTCGCCGACCGGGAGATGCGGATACGGCCGGGAAAGGTCCTCCTGACCGTGGCGCGAAAACCGTGGATCATCCCCCAACTGGTGCGGCTGGCGCGGAATTCCCGGCTGGCGGGAAGGACCCTGGCGAAGGGAGTGATGGCGGTCGTGACCCACCTGTAGACAGCACGCAAGAAGCCACGGCCTTTCAGCCCGGCCCTTCCCGGTCGTTTTCGTCCCCGCCGTCGGCGTGCGGGTCATCCGGCATGTGGTAGGCGATAAAGAACAATGCCAGGGAAAGCAGAACGGCTAAGCACCCGACGGTGATTCCCAGAGATTTTCCCTGCCATATCCCGGCAAACCACCGGAAGAATTCGGCCGCCAGCACATTGGCCTTGCCGCCGTATGCCTCCAGCTCATGCCGGTACTTCTTGGAATTCTCCATTTCCTGAATCAGGGCGCTGTCCGCGGCATTTTCCGCCATGGAATAGATAAGACCGGCGCCTGCCAAACCGGTCACCAGGATGAAGGCGGCAACGAGGCGGAGGCGCCTTCGCGGATTGGCGTTCTTCCCTCTCATGGTCCTCCCGTATGTCCTCTCTTCATGGAATCACCGCCACAGGCTGCCGGTTCTCAGGGCAATGACGCGCTTCCCGCCACGAGCACTCCCCGCTCCACTACCCGCAGGAGGGCGAAAAAGAGCTCGGCTGCCGGCGCATGGCGAAAATCCCGGTACGGCCCGGTAATATAGATGCTCCCTGCGCCAGCCAGAACGGCGGCGAGGATGCCGGTCAGCAGGCGGTCATCGACGATCAGCACCTGCCGGGGGAGCACCCCCTCGTCGCTGATGATCCCCTGCAGCCCTTCGGGGTAGGGCTTTTTCCGCACCCCGGTGACAAACCGTATGGCAGGATAGTGGGCGGCAAAGAACTCCCTCCGCACCGCGGAAGGCTTGTTCGACAGGACGTAGATTCGCTGGAGCCCGGCAAACCCGACGCAGCGGTCGAGCCAGGCCCGCGCCGCGGGCACCGGCTCGGCGTAGCCGTGGGGGGCGAGGACTCCGTCGAAATCGAGCACGATAACCCGGCACCCCGAGGCCGCGAGCCGCTCCTCGGTGATTTCGGCCAGCCCCCCGCAGCTCCCTTCCCGCAGGATGCGCCGCAATTCGCGACGTTCCGCCATTCCCTTCGCTGCGGTATACACCGCCCTTTTGACCAGTTCCATCTCCACCCGCCAGTCCCCCGCCGCCCCGTTCCGTGGCTACCATACCATTTCCGTCAGCACTCGGCAATTCCATTCTCCGCGTGACGGGTGCCGATCCTTCCGCCGTACCGGAAAATCATTTACAAACTCATGGGGCATCCTTTATGATAGATGGTCATTCCACAGGGAAAGGAGCCGGGCAATGGCGACCATCATCGACGGCAAGGCCATCGCGGCCAAGATTCGCGGCAAGATATCGGAAGAGGCGACAAGACTGAAGGAGAAGGGAGTGACCCCCGGTCTCGCCGTGGTTCTCGTGGGCGAAGACCCGGCCAGCAAAGTATACGTGTCCATGAAAGAGAAGGCCTGCCAGGAAGCGGGGATGTTCTCCGACGAATACAAGCTCCACACCGAGACGAGCGAGGCGGACCTCCTCGCCCTCATCGACCGGCTGAACCGGGACCCGCGGATTCACGGCATCCTCGTCCAGCTCCCCCTCCCGGGCCACATCAACACGGAAAAGGTGCTGGAGGCCATCTCCCCCGCCAAGGACGTGGACGGCTTCCATCCATACAACGTGGGGCGGCTGGTGGTGGGGAAACCGCTTTTCCAGCCCTGCACACCCTACGGCGTGATGGTCATGCTCAAGGAGGCGGGGGTAAGCCTGGCCGGCAAGGAAGTGGTGGTGGTCGGCCGCTCCAACATCGTCGGCAAACCGGTCGCCTTCATGTGCCTCCAGGAACACGCCACCGTCACCCTCTGCCACTCCCGGACCCGGGACCTGGCCGAGAAGGTACGGGGGGCCGACGTCCTCATCGCCGCCGTGGGAAAGGCGGAGATGATCAAGGGGGAATGGATCAAGGAAGGGGCGGTGGTCATCGACGTGGGAGTGAACCGTGTCGGCGAGAAGAAGCTGGTGGGGGACGTGGAGTTCGCCGCAGCCGCCGAACGGGCCGCCGCCATCACCCCGGTCCCCGGCGGTGTCGGCCCCATGACCATCACCATGCTCCTCTACAACACCCTGGAGTCGGCGAAACGGACTGTTTAAACAGTTCAAGGTTCAATGTTCAATGTTCAAGGTTCAATGTTCAAGGACTGGACTTCGGTACAGAGAACATAGAACTTAGAACTTGGAACATCGAACGTTGACCACGGAGCGGCCTTCACCATGATCGTCAGCAGACAGAAACCCTTCACCGACATCCTCGACGCCCTGGAAGGCGCATCGCGGGTGTTCCTCGTCGGCTGCGCCAAGTGTGCGACGGTGTGCAAGGCAGGGGGCGAGGAAGAGGTCTGGCAGATACAGGAGGCCCTCACCGCGGCGGGGAAGGAGGTCACCGGGTCGGTGGTCATCGACGAGGCGTGCCACATGCTCCGGGTGGGGCGCGACCTCCGCGCCAAGGGGGAGATGGTGGGAAGCGCCGAGGCCCTGCTGGTCCTCGCCTGCGGCGCCGGTGTCCAGTCGGTCGCTGCTAGCTCAGGCAAACAGACCGTCGCCGGCCTCGACTCCCTCTTTCTCGGCAACATCCGCCGGTTCGGGCAGTTCGAGCAGAAGTGCTCCCTCTGCGGCGAGTGCATCCTGACGGAAACCGGCGGAATCTGCCCCGTCACCGTCTGTCCCAAGGGACTCCTCAACGGCCCCTGCGGCGGCATGGATGGCGGACGCTGCGAGACAGACCCGGATGCGGAATGCGCCTGGGCCCAGATCCACGAGAGGCTCCGCACCATGGGGAGGACGGAGCGGCTTGCCGTGATCATTCCTCCCAAGGACTTCGCCCGGATGCCCAAGCCGGGAAAGCTGAAGATCGAAAAATAAGCAGGGCGGAAGCCGGGGAGGGAAAGCCATGACTCCGGCACTTGCCGACGCTGCTGTGCCACATTTTCGGCAACAGGAGTACCGGACGGGGAAGGGGCCGAGGGGGGCTCGCGGCGAACAGAGTCAGCGCGGGCGACATCCATGCAAGACGGGGAAAGTGCAGCAAC
>Ga0335082_10000544_pt1 | contig 39067 bp, 37 predicted proteins | sample Lox_Sample_41_FD_206718 | JGI IMG/M metagenome (GOLD analysis project Ga0335082, IMG submission 206718) | Soil microbial communities from Loxahatchee National Wildlife Refuge, Florida, United States - Lox_Sample_4.1 | ecosystem: Environmental > Terrestrial > Soil > Wetlands | place: USA...
CTGCTTAATCTCCGTGTGGGCGTCGATGTCGGGAGCGTAGATGATCTTGCTGGTCGATGTGGGCTGCTGGAGGCGCGTGGGGTCGCTGCGCTTGCTCGCCGTCAGCCGCCACTCGGTCCCCTGCCGCTGCCATAGCTGTCCCTCGGTGATGTACACGGTGCGCTCTCCGGAGGATGTGCCGGAGTGCACCTCAGCCTGAAAGACGACCTGACGGTATCCAGTTTGTGGAGCCTCCGACTGCAGAATGTCCAGTTTCATGCGGCGCACCTTGAGGCCAGTCCAGAAGGAGACATCGGAATCCGCACTGGTCTGCCCGGCTGGCGTGCCGATCTGCGCAGGAGGATTGGCGCTGTAGAGCGCCTTCAAAGTCGTGGCATTCCCGCTGATGACTGCGTCCTTCCATTGCTCCAGCGGGGCGAAAGCCGAGACTCCCACAGGAGTCGATGTCTGGGCAAAAGAAATGGTTGCGAGCGTCAAAAAAGCGAAGATGCGGCCGGCGAGCCGCGATAACGACTGCATGTAGGCGAGTATACGAGAACCGAGGTTCCGAGTTTCAAGTTTCAGGTTCGATTGTCGCGAGCCGAAAGCATTGGTTCTGGATTTCGAACAGCTTCACTGACGACTGGAACCTCGAAACTGTGCCTCGACTTTAATGTCCGCCGTGGTAAGGATGGGCTTTCAGGATAGTAAATCCCCGATAGATCTGCTCCAGCAACACTACGCGAGCCAACTCGTGGGGTAGCGTGATCTTGCCAAAGGAAAGAACGTTGTTGGCAGCCGCGCGCGTGTCGGCGCTCCAGCCGTCAGCAGGGCCGACGGCGAAAAGCAGTTCCTGCGTGCTGTGCGACAGGTGGTATTCGAGGAAGTTCGCGATCTCCTCCGAGGTGAGCTGGCGCCCGCGCGCATCACACAGCACCAGCACCGGTGCGGTACGGGCGGCGCTCTTCTCCACCAGCCTGATCAGGGCGGCTTCCGACATCAGTTCCTGCGCTTCACAGGCAGCGTAGCGCGAAAGGCGCTTCAGATACTCGGCGGTCAGCGACTGGATGGGTGCACTGCGCGTCCGGCCAATCCATGCGATACGAAGTTTCATGGCTTAAGGATTCTTGCGCGCGCGAACGGCGCGCTTCCGCGGCGTTGCTTTCGCCGCCCGTTTTTGCGCCGGTCGTTTGCCCGCCACTTTTACAGCCGGCAGCTTGCGCGCCGGCTTCTGAAGGTCGGCCGGTTGCAGCCGCTTGGCGGACTTCCACAGCCGCTCCAGGTCGTAGAACTTGCGCGCCGTCTCAGAGAAGATATGCACGACGAAGTCGATGTAGTCCATCAGCACCCAGTCGGCCTGGCTGTAACCCTCGATGTGCTTGGGCTGCACGCCGGCAGCGCTGAGCTTCAGGTCAACTTCGTCGGCGATGGCCTGCACCTGGCGCGGGTTCGCTCCCGAGCACAAGACGAAGTAGTCAGTGAATCCACTGGCTTGCGCATCCAACTGCAGAATGCTGATGCTGGTGGCCTTCTTGTCCTCGCAGGCGCGCACAGCGACGGCAACTTGGGTTCGCACTTGGTTCTTCTTTTTCATACGACGAGCCCGGTCTTCAAGTGGTTTTTCCTCCCAACTGGACGACTTCGGTACAGATGCTCTTTGTGGATGTATTCGGCGACGGCATCGGGTACCAGCCGCTTCAGCGCGCCTCCCCGGTCCACGGCTGCCCGAATCTGGGTAGCAGACACGTTCTCGTGGGTCTCGGGAATCATGTGCAGTGTCGCGCCTGGCAAGACCAGCGGTCCGGCCATCTTCTGTTTGCGAAAAAGTTTTGTCACCGCCGCGTTCGGGCGCAGCTTCCCGGGCAGCGACGATGCGATGTCCGCCAGCGAATAACCCGGTCGCGCCGCGACGATGAAATCGCACTCGGCCAGTAGTTCCTCCGGCTTGTACCACGTCGCAATGTCCTTGAATGCGTCCATACCAATGAGGAAGTAGAGACGGTCGCTCTTGCCCAACGTCTTCCTGACCCGACGCACCGTCTCAATCGAGTAGCTCGGCCGGCGGTCGCCACCTCGTCCCGCGCAGTCGAGATCGGGTGCTTCCAGGGGCGAAGGAACAAAATCCTTTTCCCCGGCCAGCGCCAGGGACACCATCGCGTAGCGGTGATAGTAGGCAGTGATTGGCGTCTTCAGCTTGTGCGGTGGAATATCGGCTGGAACAAACCAGACCTCTTTCAGTTGAAACCTGGCGGCGGCGGCGCGAGCGACGACAACGTGTCCACGATGAATCGGGTCGAAGGTGCCGCCAAACAGTGCGAGATTCATTCAGTCTGGTGGGTACAGTTTCCTTGTTCCGCCATCTGGATGCAAGTGGAGAGGCGCCGAGCAGTGGCAGGCGAACCTTGTCAGTCAGCCCTCTTTACAGCTCAGCCCGTCGCATATCGGCCTTCTCTTGACAGCGAAATATACAGCTTTTATGCTAGTGAATTGTTCTAGGAACGATCCCGCCCGTCTGTACCTGCCAGCGTTTCCCGTCAGGAGCTTGGCCTGCCAGACCCGGTTCCAGCCGGAATGCCGGAGCCATCACGGGCGTTGTCGTGGCCAAGTGCTAAGGCCGGTGTTGCTATGCTGATTCGGGTTCGGGAGCTGGAACTCCGCAATTTGGAGTTCGACGAGAACGTTCAGCCCGGCGCCATCGAGTTTGGGCCTGACTTTCGCCAGGTTGGCCCGCTGCACAGCAAAGGCCGGGCAGAGCTTATCGTAGAGCACCGTGGCCACCATCAGGATGTCGAGGACATCCGGCTGGTGGGCAAGGTGGAGACGAATCTGGAGTTTAGTTGTGCCCGCTGTCTGGAGCCGGTCGGCCACGAGGTGAACTGGGCGTTCGACCTGATCTACCGGCCACAGGGGGTAGACCGCCGCGCTGACGAGGTTGCGATCTCCGAGGCAGAAACCGAGATCGGCTACTACCAAGGCGAGGGACTGTTGTTGGAAGATGCCCTGCGCGAACAGGTGCTGCTGGCCACGCCAGTACGGGCGCTGTGCCGCGACGATTGCAAAGGACTGTGCCCGCATTGCGGGCGCAATCTGAACGTTGAGCAATGCCAGTGTGAGCAGCATCTCAGCGATCCGCGTTGGGAAGCGCTGGCGGAAATCAAGAAGAAGCTGCAAAGCTAGAGTTCCGATCGGCGGGCACGCGCCGCACGGTCATGGTTGCGAGGTTTTCATGCCAAATCCGAAACGACGTCATTCCAAGGCGCGAACGTCCAAACGCCGCGCCCACGATCATCTGACGGCGCAATCGCTGTCAGAGTGTCCCAATTGCCACGAGCGCAAATTGCCGCATCGTGCGTGCCCCAAATGCGGCTACTACAAGGGCCGCGAAATCGTTGAAGTCGAGGAGAGCACCAGCTAGGCACTTGCGGGAACCAGCTCGTTCCGGTGATCATAAGCTCTGCTCCCCCGCGAGCGTCGCAATAACAGGCAAGAATGCCGACCATCATTGCTCTTGACGCCATGGGCGCCGATCGCGCGCCCAAACCTGAAGTTGAGGGGGCGATCCTCGCGGCACGGTATTACGACGTGGAAATTGTGCTGGTCGGCAGGGAAGAAGTGATCCGCGCCGAGCTCGACCTCCACCGTTTCTGGCGCAGGCTCCCCATCAGCATTGTTAATGCGCGCGAAGTCATCGGCATGCACGAGAAGGCCGCGCAGGCGGTGCGCGCCAAGCGTGACTCTTCGATGCGGGTGGGACTTCGCCTGGTGCGCGACGGCAAGGCCGCCGGCTTTGTAACCGCCGGCAACACCGGTGCGGCCATGGCCACCGCGAAGATGGTGCTGGGCGCCATCCCGGGAGTGGATCGGCCCGCGCTGGCAGCGGTTTTTCCTACCGCGCAGGGAACGGCGACCATCCTGATTGACGTCGGCGCCAACGTCGATTCCAAGCCGCAAAATCTGCAGCAATTCGCCATCATGGGCGAAGTCTATTTCCGCACCATCTTTGCCGGACGCTTCCCCACCGCCGAATCACCGCGCGTCGGCGTGCTTTCCATCGGTGAGGAGGAGAGCAAGGGCAATGAGTTGACGCGCGAGGCCTACAAGCTGATCAAGGAACTTCCGATGAACTTTGTCGGGAACGTCGAAGGCCGCGACCTCTATAACGGTAAGGCGGATGTGCTGGTCTGCGACGGCTTCGTCGGCAATGTGGCGCTGAAGATTTCTGAAGGCATGGTCGAGACCGTGCGATACCTGCTGAAGCAATCGCTCCAGGCCACCATTACCAGCCAGGTCGGGTTTCTTCTTTCGCGCAAGGCGTTCGCCGACTTCAAGAAGCGTCTCGATTATTCCGAATATGGCGGTGCACCACTGCTGGGGATCAAAGGCGTGTGTATTGTCAGCCACGGCTCATCGAATTCGAACGCCATCAAGAACGCGATGCGGGTGGCCAACGAGTTTGCCAACAGCAAGCTTAATCGCACCATCGAAGAGCGCATCGCCGCGGCCAGCAGGAATCTGAACAATCATGCGCCAGAGCCGGTCGCAACCGATGCGATCGGCAGCGGCTTGTAGTCGGCGCGAAGTCTCAACCTGGTTCTGAACGTACACCATGACCCATCACTCCTCTTGCATAGCATTTCTTTTTCCCGGACAAGGTTCACAGGCGGTTGGTATGGGCAAGGAGCTTGCGGCCCTTTATCCGGTCGCGCGCGAGACCTTTAACGAAGCCGACGACACGCTCGGGTTCAAGCTTTCGCAACTATGCTTCGAGGGACCTGAGGAAAAGCTCAAGCTCACCGAGATCACCCAGCCGGCAATTCTGACGTCTTCGGTCGCAGCGTGGCGCGTGCTGCAATCCATAGGAATCATGCCTTCCTATGTTGCGGGACATAGTCTGGGAGAGTACTCGGCGCATGTGGTGGCAGGAACCTTATCGTTCACCGATGCGGTCCGCGCGGTTCGCAACCGCGGCAAGTACATGCAGGAAGCGGTGCCGGTGGGCGTGGGCGCGATGGCTGCGGTACTGATGCTGGCTAGCGATAAGGTGCAGCAGGTCTGCGAAGAAGCCGCGCAAGGCGAAGTGAGCCAGGCGGCGAACCTTAACTCGCCGGAACAGACCGTGATTTCCGGCAGCAGAGCTGCGGTCGAACGCGCGGTCGAGCTGGCCAAAAAACGCGGAGCCAAGCGCGCCATCATGCTGCCGGTAAGCGCGCCGTTCCATTGCGCGCTGATGCAGCCGGCTCAGGATCGTCTCGCTGATGATTTGCGGGCGCTGACGTTTCACCCGCCGCAGGTTCCGGTGATGTGCAACGTGGACGCGACACTGGTCACGACTGCCGAGCAGGCACGTGATGCGCTCATCCGCCAAGTGACGGGAGCGGTTCAGTGGGACAGGTCCATACGCGCTCTGGCAGGGCTTGGTGTGCAGGATTTCGTCGAAGTCGGGCCCGGAAAAGTGCTGTGTGGTCTGATGCGCCAGATCGACCGGTCACGGAGCTGCCTGAATGTGGACGACGAAGCTTCGCTGCAAAAGACGATGAACCATTTCAGCCCGGCATCGCCAAAACCCGATTAGCTGCCGCCTAGTACGGCGAGAAACCCAGCGTCTTGTCGTCCTTCTGCACCCAGATGTGCGCCTGATCGCCCACTCGCTCGTTCACCGTGACCACGACCACCACACCGCTGGCAGTGGCCCAGGGTACGCCGCTGTAGCCTTTGGGTACAGCAGCCCCATTAATGTGATGACTCTTAATAACACCCCACTCGCCGCTGGGTCCCCAGTCCTTGAGGAAGTCGTTGTAAGGATAGCTTGAATAGCGACCGGGATGCTGCTTCCAGTCAGGGTCGTGCATCCAGATGCCGTATGCCTTCTCGTAGTTCTGCTGCTGTAGTGCGTTGAAGAACTGGTCTACGATGTGTTCCTCCGGCCAAAAGCGGAAGATCCACCACAAAACCGCGATGAAGACCACTCCACTAATGGCGGTGACAATCCGCAGCCATTTCTTTCGTGTCCGCGCAGGATCGTATGGCTCTGCCTCGAACAGCGTCATGACGATTCCAGTTTACTCGCAGAGACGAGACAGACAAGCTTGGCTCCGGGCGCTCACCGTGCTTCGATTCGCGGAGTTCCGAACTGACCGGGAAGACTATCTGGGCACTTCGCCTACGCCGGGTACTTGCCGCTGATGTAGCCTTCCAGCTGTGCGATGTGATGTTCCTGCCCGGAGATGATCCATTTCACCAGGTCGCCAATGGACAAGACACCGACGACCGAATCGCCCTGGACAACGGGAAGGTGGCGGATGTGATGGTTGGTCATAATCGCCATGCAGTCGTCCACGGTCTGTTGCCGTGTAACGAAGATGACGGGGCTGGACATGATCTGGCTGACAGAAGTTTCCTTCGAGTGGCGGCCTTGCAGAATGACTTTTCGCGCATAATCGCGTTCCGAAACGATGCCCACCAGCTTGCCCTCGGAAATCACAAGCAATGCGCCAACGCCATGTTGCGCCATCCGTTCGATGGCTTCGTAGACTGACTGGTCGGGCCTAATGGACAGCACAGCCTGGCCGGGTTTCTGCGCGAGAAGAGCATCAACTTTGTCAGCGAGGCTCATGGAGGCACCTGGCGGGTCGTCACCCCTTCGTCGGGGTATCTTACATCATTCGGGGGCGTGTGCCATTAATTTTGCGGGACAAACATTGGCCAGCTCCCTGGCGCGCCCACGCAGAGGAGGCCCGCACCCTGCTTACGCCGTCGTGCGATTCAGGGACGGCGGGAGAAGAAACTTAATCCCTGTTATCCGGCCTAACCGCGGGTTTCCGCCAACTCAAACATGTCGTGCAGTCGGGTGATCTCCACGAGGTCGCGGACCTGCGGACTCGGATTGGAGAACTTCAGATCGCCGCCGTTGTTTTTGGCCGATGCCCAAAGGCTCACAAACGTGCCGATCCCGACGCTGTCAACTTGTGTGACTTTCGATAAATCCACGCGGATCGGCTTAGCTTCCGAGATAAGAGGACGAATAGTGGTAGAAAATAGCGTACAAGACTCAATAATAACTTTGCCCACACAATGCACGAGGGTCATCGCCGGCTGTCTTTCAACCTCCAGCTGCAAGATGGGGGTCGCGGTATTGACCATAGCAAACCTCCCTATCAACATTTTACGCTTGCCTCATGTGCAACAGGCAGACCTGCTCGTGACTCGGAGACATCGATGCCGCATTGAAACTCATTCCATCTTTGGAACGCTCCGGTCAGATGACGTTGCCTCTGGGTACAGCCGTGTTTGTTTCTTTTTCGTGGCTACTTCCGGCATTTGGCGTATCATGCGCTATGCCCAGCAGTCAGCACGAGACCAGGGCCCGCGAAGAACGCCGCCGACTCGGCCGGACCTGCCGCAACAAAATCAAGCGCGTTGACCAGGCGAAGTGGGACGCCAAAGACCGCAAGTGCGACGCAGTCGATCTCCTGCTGGCGTGCCAGCAGGGACGAATTTCCGAGTTACTGCCCGTCAAATGGCACAACATGGCGATGTCACCGTTCGGGTTCTTTCGCGGGGCGGTGCCGCTCATGGCGGCGGACCTTGCGCCTCTGCCCCGCACCGGCCTGATGGCTCAGCTATGCGGTGACGCCCACGTACAGAACCTGGGCGCTTTCGAAGCTCCCGACGGACGGCTGATCTTCGACATCAATGACTTCGACGAAACCATCATTGGGCCGTGGGAATGGGATATGAAGCGGATGTCCGCGAGCCTGATGCTTGCCGGTCGCGAGGCAGGCAACCCCGACAAGCAGTGCCGGGATGCGGTGCTGGCCTTTGCCAACCATTACCGCATATGGATGCACAGATTTTCGGAAATGCCCGTCGTAGACCTCGCCCGCTTCCAGATCTATCGCAGAATTGATTCGTTACGCTCGGTTCTGCGCAAGGCAGAACGCGCCACGCCGTTGCACAATCTCAAGAAGCTGACCCTACCGAAGGGTGGTCAGCATCGTTTTCGTGACGAGAAGGGGACGCAATGCCATATTTCCAAGAGAGAAGAGGATGCCGCCAACGCATCCTTGCGTGATTATGCGCAAACGCTCCTGCCGGAGCGTGCGCAGTTCTTCCGCCACTATAAGGTCGCGGACGTTGTCTTCCGCGTGGTAGGTACCGGCAGTGTTGGACTGCGCGACTACGCGCTGCTCATGTTCGCCGGAGCTGTTTCTGATCCGCTTTTCATCCAGATCAAGGAGGAGCCAGGTTCGGCGTATGCCCCCTATCTGCCGCATAGCCCGGTGGCAGCGCATCAGGGGCAACGTGTGGCGGAAGGCGGTCGCGCTATGCAGATGCAATCCGACATCTTCCTCGGATGGACGACCATGGCACGTCGCCAATATGTAGTGCGCCAACTACGCGACCACAAGGCGGGCATCGAAAACGACGACCTTAAAGGCAAAGGACTGGTTGAGTACGCGGAAATGTGCGGCGAGCTCCTCTCCAAGGGGCACGCGCGCTCCGGCGATCCCTGTGCCATCGCCGGATACCTCGGCACCAACGACAAGTTCGACCAGGCAATGGCCACCTTCGGGATGCATTATGCCAACCAGACGGTCAAAGATTGGGAAGCATTGAGGGAAGCCATCCGCGCCGGCAGGATTCACGCTGCCAAGTCAGTACCTTGCGACAAGCTCGCGAAACACATGCAGGGCCTGCAAACTATTCCGAGGTAAAGTAATCCACGCTGACAGGGTTCTCGAACATGGAATAGTCGCGCGTGACCACGGTGATTCCGGTGTCGGTCACGTGGTACTTGGCCCGGTCAGCCTCGGTGTCGTAGCCGATGACGGTTCCTTCCGGAATGTGCACGTCGCGGTCGATGATCGCCCGGCGAATGCGGCAATGCCGGCCGACGTTGACGTGCGAGAAAAGCAGGCTGCCGTCAATCTCTGTATATGAGTTCACCCGCACATCCGGGGAGAGGATGCTGTTCCGCACTACGCCGCCGGAGATAATGCAGCCCATGGAAACGATGGAGTCGCGCGCTTCTCCGGTACGCCCGGGATCGCTGAAGACGAATTTCGCCGGCGGATACTGTCGCATGTGTGTACGGATGGGCCAGTCCTTGTCGTAAAGGTTGAACACCGGAGCCACCGAAATCAGGTCCAGATTGGCTTCGTAATACGCCTCCAGCGTACCTACATCGCGCCAGTAAAGCGCTTCCTTCTTGTTTTCATCGATGAAGTTGAAGGAATAAACCTTGTAGTGGTCGATCATGCGCGGCAGCACGTTATGTCCGAAGTCATGGCGCGACGCCGGATCTTCGGCGTCCTTCAGCAGCGCGGGGATGAGCACTTCGGTGTTGAACAGGTAGACCCCCATCGAGGCCGACACCATGCCGGGGTTGTAGGGCGAGCGCAGTTCGGTCTGTTCCGGCTTCTCCTGGAAGCCGGTAACGCGGCCACTGTTATCGACCGCCACCACTCCAAAATGCTTTGTCTCCGAAGGATCAATCAGGATGGTCGCAATCGTCACGTCCGCTCCTGAATCCTGATGCTGCCGCAGCATGAGGGCGTAGTTCATCTTGTAGATGTGGTCGCCCGAAAGGACCAGCACGAACTTCGGCTGCACGGAGCCGATGGAATAGATGTTCTGGTACACCGCATCAGCGGTGCCCTGGTACCACTGGTCGCTGACCCGCTTCATCGGCGGCAGGACCTCGATGAACTCGCCCAGTTCGTGACCGACGATATTGCCCCAACCCTCGCGGATGTGCCGGTTCAGAGAAAGCGCCTTGTACTGCGTGAGGATGTAGACTTTCCGCAGGTCGGAGTTGACGCAGTTGGAGAGCGTAATGTCAATGATGCGATAGATGCCGCCGAAGGTGACGGCCGGCTTGGCGCGATCACGCGTCAGCGGGTAGAGTCTTTCACCGGCTCCGCCGGCCAGCAAAACTCCGAGTGTCTCTCTCATTCCAACGATCTTCCGCGCAGGAACATTCCGGTAATGGACGTACCAAAACCTGTTCTGCAGAAGAGCTGAACCTTCCGCAAGGGGTTGGCAGCTCCAGAAGAAGTCGAATGTTAGCACACCGCAAGGTAAAAGAGAGGCAGGTCTACCGCTTCCTGGCGTCATCCACACTTATGCGCATCTGCTTCAGAAACTTGATGTCCTGCGAGGTCATGGAGAATTCGCCGGAGGACCGTGGCGTTCTGATCGGCCGTTTTTCGACAACGTCCTTACCGCGCTGGTTGATGCCGATGGTCGCCTCCAGCACCAGGAACACGTCATAACCGCCGGCCTTGATCCGTGAGATGACCTCGGCGATCTCGTCTGAGTCGGAAAGCGAAGTGTTGATCGCTTCTCCCAATTCCTGCATCAAACCCTTGAGTCGGTCGTCCACGATATCACCTTGGTCCCTTCCCGCGCGGGGCAGTGCAAAACGCGCACGCGAATCTTGCTTGAAGCACTTTACCTCTTCCGGCGTTCCGGCGTCACTTCTTTGATGCGAAAATACAGGTCAAAGTTTTGTCAAAGCCATCCGTCACAGCTCAAACTGCCGGTTTTGGCCCCAGTCCGGGCTGCTAGAATAACCTTTTTTCGGCCCCGCCCGCCGGGGCCGTCTGGACGAGGTCAACCGTGCGATCCCGCGATTTCGGTACCCACAGCCGCGCCTTTCTCCGGGTCGCAGGACGCCGCAGCGGCGAAAGCCGCCTGGTGCGCGCTCTCTACCGGGCCGGCAAAGTCACCGTGGGCAGCGTCGGCCGTGTGCTGCACGTGCTTTGGCTGGAAGTCACCGGCCTGCTCTTTCTCGCGCTGGCCGTGATCGGCGGCGGAGCGGCGGTGCGTGGCTATCATCGCTACACAGCAGGCGCCGAAGGATTAACCAAGCCTGCGCTGGCAGCGGTGTTTGCCCTGGTCTTTACCTATTTCGGCGTCAGCTCTTTCTGGCGCTCGCGAAAACGATAGTTTCAGGTTTCGAGTTCCAGTTTCAAAACCTCAACCACGAAGCTTGAAACTCGAAACTCCTAACTTCTTGTGGGACAGAACTGCTCGCAGTTTATGTCTTAGTTGGCGGGCACGAATACCGGAGCGCCTTTGTCCTTCACCAAGAACACGACGAATTTCGCCGGTTCGGTTTTGCTTGCGTTCCGCCCGACCACGTGGACATCATCCGGACCTTCATAGAAAGTCTGGCCAGGTGTGAGAGTCACTTCTTTTCCGCCTCTCACCTGCATCACGATCGTCCCTTCCAGCACATAAACAAACGCATGGGCATTATGGCGATGGATTGGGTCCACACTGCCCGGGGGATAATCCACGATGATCATCAGACCTTCTTTGCCAGGAAGGTTGGTCAGGTCTTTCGAAAAGAGATCCGTTACCTTAGCCTCCTGTGCCATCAGAGCGGTGGACATGAGACATGCCAGCGCCAAAATTATTCTTGTCAATGCCATAAATTAACCTTTCGCTAGATGACGCCATTTCAATGCGTCGTGTGTATTGGTCGGTCCTTCGCCGTTGTGCGTAGTGCCACACGAGTTCCGGTTGGGCACGAAGCCAAGCCTCGATGTGGTGTCCGTCCTGCCGGCGACGTGACTCGTACAACCTGAAGACGAGTCATGCAGTCTCGCCGTGTATAGGCGACGTTCGACGGCCGGTGTCCTTTCCCATACCCCGCTCACCAGTGGCGTACGCGGTCGTGAATCAGCTAGCTTTCTTACGACTCTCTTTCTCCGCGGTACCCACTGCGACGCCCGTGGCCTGAGGATGCGCACTCGGAATTTGTGCTGCGGATTGAGTGAACCAGGCTTCAAAAGTCGTCTCGCCAAGTCGCGCGTTATCACCGGGAACCAGTGTTTTCTCGCTGATTTTCGCTCCCGAGTAACGCGCGTTTGGATCAGCAACGACTTCGCGGGGATCTTTGAGCGAGGTCAAGTGCCGCCGGACTAGTTCATCCACGCGAAACTGTTCCGGGCCTCCAATTTCGACGATGCCGTTTACCGGCTGGCCTACTGCGACCCTGCGCACGGCACTCGCAACATCGTCGGCGGCCATTGGCTGGAAGAGCACAGGAGGCAAATGCACCTTTTCGCCGACCATGGAAATGTCGGCAAGGCCCTTGACGAACTCGAAGAACTGCGTGGCGCGGACGATGGAATAGGGGATGGGGGATTCCTTGATCAGTTTCTCCTGAGCGATCTTGGCGCGGAAGTAACCGCTTTCAGAGAGACGGTCGGTTCCTACGACTGATAAGGCAACGTGATGTCCTACCCCAGCGGCCGCTTCATGGGTGAGGAGGTTACGAGTTGATGTTTCGAAGAACTTCAGCACTGCTGCGTCCTCCCAGGAGGGAGAGTTTGATACGTCAACAACTACCGAGGCGCCTTTCAACACATCGGCCAGTCCCTCGCCCGTGACAGAGTTGACGCCCGAATTCGGTGATGCCGCTACCGCTTCGTGTCCGTGCTCACGAAGCTTGTTCACTAGCTTTGATCCAATGAGCCCGGTACCGCCGATCACTACGATTTTCATAATTGTCTCCTTCATTTTTCGACCGGCGCATTTCCCATCTGCCGGTTGTACGCGCTGAGACCGAACATCATAGTGTTTTGTAACACCGTGCCTGATTCGCGCTGGGATGAAAGCGCGCCGGATCACTCAGCGATTTCGCGAACCGCGACTGATTGGATGCCAGTGCGTATTGATCAGATGTCTGATCGGATGGACTAATTGTCGCAATTTGTGACGCATGTCATAGCCACTTTCCCGACCGAACGGTGATAGTTAAGCTATCTTTAACTGAAGGCGCACTGCCATGCCTCAAGCGAAGCAAAGCACGGTTACCAGCAAACCCGCCGGCGAGCAGGAAACCTCCTCCCACATCAGCGTGCATCCCCTCTACACGCCCGCCGACCTTGAGGGGTGGGACTACGACCACGAGCTCAACTATCCCGGCCAGTTTCCTTTCACCCGCGGCGTGCAGGCCACCATGTATCGCGGCCGGCTGTGGACCATGCGCCAGTACGCCGGCATGGGCGACGCCGAAGAGTCCAATCGACGCTACAAGTACCTGCTCAGCCAGGGAACGACGGGCCTGAGTGTGGCCTTCGATCTGCCCACGCAAATCGGCCTCGACTCCGACAGCCCACTCGCCCTCGGGGAGGTGGGTAAAGTCGGTGTGGCCATCGACTCTATCGAGGACATGATGCGTCTGTTCGACGGCATCAACCTGGAGCAAATCTCCACCTCGATGACCATCAACGCCACTGCGTCCATTCTGCTGGCGCTCTACGTCGTCACTGCCCGCCGCACCGGACGTGACGTACGCAAGCTCTCCGGCACGGTACAGAACGATGTGCTGAAGGAGTACATCGCACGCGGCACCTATATCTATCCTCCGCAGCAGGCGATGCGCATTATCACCGACATGTTCTCTTACGCCAACCAGAACGTGCCGGAGTGGAACACCATCTCCATCTCCGGCTACCACATGCGCGAGGCCGGATCGACCGCGGTGCAGGAGGTCGCCTTCACCCTGGCCAACGGCATGACCTACGTGCAGGCCGCGATTGATGCCGGCCTCGACCTGGACAAGTTCGCTCCGCGGCTCTCGTTCTTCTTCAACGCGCACAGCAACTTTCTGGAAGAGGTGGCGAAGTTTCGCGCCGCGCGCCGCATGTGGGCCCGCATCATGCGCGAGCACTTCGGCGCCAAAAGTCCCAAGTCGTGGATGCTGCGCTTCCACACGCAAACCGCCGGATCAACGCTAACCGCACAGCAGCCGGAAAACAACATCGTCCGCACCGCGCTGCAGGCCCTGTCGGCCGTGCTGGGCGGTACGCAATCGCTGCACACCAACTCCTTCGACGAAGCGCTGGCGTTGCCTACCGAGCAGTCGGCGCGCATCGCGCTGCGCACGCAGCAGATCATCGCCTTCGAATCCGGGGCGCCGCAGACCATCGACCCGCTCGCCGGCTCCTACTACCTCGAATCGCTGACCAACCAGATCGAAGCGGGCGCGCGCGAATATCTCGATAAGATCGCAGCCATGGGCGGAACGCTGAAGGCCATCGAGCGCGGCTTCATCCAGCAGGAGATCCAGAACGCCGCCTACGAGTATCAGCAAAAGGTTGATCACGGCCAGGCCATCGTCGTCGGCGTGAACGCCTTTGAGCTTGACGAAGAGAAGCCCATCCCGCTGCAACGCATCGACGAATCGCTGGAGCCGAAACAGGTGGAGCGCCTGCGCGCCCTGCGCGCCAAACGCGACCTGGCAAAGTGGCAGGCCGCACTGAGGCAGGTGGAAGACACCGCGCGCGGCACCGGCAACCTGATGCCAGTCATCATCGAGGCCGTCGAGGCCGGCGCGACCGTCGGCGAAATTTCCGACGCCATGCGCCGCGTCTACGGCGAGTACCAGGAAACCGTGGTGATTTAAGGCCCAGTGCGTGCTGGACCTCGACAAACATAAATTTGTCATCGCGAGCGAGGATTGCGCGCTCGCCAAGCGACCTTTGTTCTTTGTCATCCCGCGCGAGCGGCCACGATTTTGGGCCGCGAGTCGAAGGACCTGCGGTTCGCCGGCCTGAACAACTGTTTGACTCGCGCTCCGCCATCCGATAGGCTTTCGCACTTCGCTGCGATTGAGCGGAGGTGTGAGTTTTTATGCTGGAATCAACGCCCACAGAAAGGCCCGGAACCTGCGAATCCGACAGTAAGCTTTCCCGACGCGAGTTCGCCCGTCGCACTGCACTGGCCGCCGCAACCGCTGCAGTCGCACCCGCCGCGTTGCTTTCGCAGGAGAGTACACCGAAGCCGGTACCTGCGACCGCCCCTCCGCAAGCTTCTCCTCCGCTGTCGCCCGAGCTCCAGGCGGAGGGCGAGCTGAAGTATCAGTGGATCATCCAGAGCTATGGCAGCCGCCTCAGCGAGGCCGAGAAGAAGGACATACACCGACTCGTGATGGAAGGTCAGAAGCCGTTGGCGGCCTTTCGCTCCTTCCCACTGGAGAATTCTGATCAGCCCATCACGGTGCTCAAATTCACGGATGTTGAGATGAACGCGACGAGAAGCCAGGGATGATCACCGAGGACGTCCTCTACCTCAGCGTGACAGAGTTGGGCCAGCGTATCCAGGCGCGCAAGCTGTCGCCGGTGGAGCTGACCGAAGCTTACCTCGAGCGCAGCAAGAAATACGGGCCGCTGCTGAACGCCTATGCCACGCTCACCCCCGAGCTGGCACTGCAGCAGGCGCGCCAGGCGGAAGACGAGATCGCCCAGGGACGCTATCGCGGACTGCTGCACGGCATCCCTTATGCCGCCAAGGACCTGCTGGCGGTGAAGGGATATCCCACAACGTGGGGGGCAAAACCGTACGCGAACCAGCGCTTCGATTACAACGCCACCGTCATCAACAAGCTGAATGAGGCAGGCGCGGTGCTGCTGGGCAAAGCGGCGATGATCGAGCTGGCCGGCGGACTGGGTTACCGTTTTGCTGCGGCATCGGCGACGGGTGCGGCGAAGAATCCGTGGAACACGAACTGCTGGACGTGCGGGTCGTCGAGCGGCTCCGGCGCCATTGTTGCCTCGGCGCTGGCCGCTTTCGCCATCGGCACCGAAACCTGGGGCTCCATCATCTGCCCATCGGCCTTCTGCGGGGTCTCCGGCTTGCGTCCCACCTTTGGACGTGTGGGCCGCGGCGGCGCCATGGCGCTGGCGTACTCCATGGACAAGATCGGCCCCATGTGCCGCACCGTCGGCGATTGCACTCTGGTGCTGGCGGCGGTAAGCGGGCACGATCCGAGCGACAACGGTTCGTTGCCCGAAACCCAGGCGCGCTTCCGGTTCCACTTGCCGCCGCGGCCACTCCGTATCGCGCGCATCGAGAAGGGGTGGGAAAAACCTGATCCTGAGATCACAGCCGCGTTCGAGCAGGCACTGACGGTCCTTCAGCAGGCTGGAGGCCAGATGAGCAGCATTGCCTTGCCGGAAGGGCCGTGGGAAGTGGCGGGCGGAATCGTGATTAACGTGGAGGCGGCGTCGGCTTTTTCGAAGCTGATCGAATCGGGCGGCGTGGCTCAGCTCAGCGATCCCGTCAGCCGCATTGGCGGCTATGTAGCGGAGACGGTCGATTCCCAGGACTTCCTGCGCGCGCAGCGGCTTCGCCGCGTGCTCCAGCAAAAGATGGACGCCATCTTTCAGCAGTGTGATGTGCTGGTCGCGCCATCGCTACCGGTGCCGGCTACCACGCTCGATACGAACCTGGAGACCGACCTGTCGTTCGCCGATCCCATCGGCGGCATCGGCAACCTGTGCGGGCTGCCGGCGATGAGCGTCCCTTGCGGGTTCACGAAAAGCGGGCTGCCGATCGGCATCCAGTTCCTGGGCCAGGTGCTGAACGACCGCGCGGTCGTTGGGGCGGCGGAGATGTTCCAGGCGCGTACGGATTGGCACCTGAAACATCCGCCGCTGAAGTAGGCGAATGCCCCCTTAGCTCGCCACTGCGATCAGAACCATCGTGGCATCATCGGTCAGGTTGCCCCTGGCGTGGTCGCGAACGATCTGCATCATTCCGCTCCACTGGTCCGGTAACGACCGGACGCCTCCATCGAACGCGCTCGCCAGCCGCTCCGCGCCAAACTCTTCGCCGGCATCGTTCGCTGCTTCGGTCACGCCGTCGGTGTAGAGCAGCAGGCGGTCGCCGCGTGCCAGTCGCAGACGCTCCGAGCGAAAAGCCTCGTCCAGCATGAGCCCCAAAACCGGCCGCGTGGGCTGCAATGACTCGGCGGCGCCATCGCTGCGCCGCATGATCGGCGGGCAGTGTCCAGCATTCACAAAACTCAACACATGCGTTGTGAGATCGAGCACCCCGTAGAAGATGGTGACGTAGTGTCCCTCGCCTAGCTGATTACGCAGGATCGTCTCGACCTGGCCGAGAATTATTTCGGGGCTGTTGCTCGATGCGGACAGCGTGCTGACCGACGCATATAGCATGGAAGCAATCATCGCGCCGGGCGTGCCTTTGCCCGAGACGTCAGCCACACAAAAGTGAAGGGCGTCCGGGACGGGCTGCCAGACCCCGAAGTAGTCGCCGCCCACCACACCGGCGGGAATGCTGTCCCCGAAAATCTCGACGCCGCCTGCCGCCAGGTGACGCCTGGGTACGATGCGCGCCTGTAATTCGTGCGCGTCCTGGCGCTCGAACTCCGAGACGCGCTGCGACGAACGTGCGCGTTGCGCACGTTGGTTCAACGATTGCACTTTTTCCAGTAACGTATCGTTGCGCCAGGGCTTCTCGATGAAATCGGATGCGCCCTGCTGCATCGCGCTGACCGCCAGCTCTACGTTCCCCCACGCCGTCAAGGCGATGATGGGCAACGTCCCATCTACCTCGCGCAGGCGCTGAATCAGGTTTAAGCCTTCGATGCCGGAAGTGCTGTCGCGCTGGTAGTTCATGTCCAGCAAGGCGACATCGGGCAGCCGCTCTTGCGCTGCGGTCAATGCCTCACCGGGCGAGGCGCACAGCGTGACCGAATAGCCCTTGCTGCGCAGCAGCATGGCCAGCGCTTCGCGGACGTATTCCTGATCTTCGGCGATCAGAACGACTGGTTGCTCCTGCTCTGCGACCATCTTCACTCCGCGAGGGTAGGGTGCAGATGGAGTGCCAATGGGAGGAGCTGGTTATCCCTCTTGAGAACAATGAGATAGGAGGATTGGATGCGAGCTTGTCGCCCGCAGTTGGAACGCGATGTCCGAATATGGACAGGGGGCGGTTTATGTTCAAGTGGTTCTATATTGGGAATTTACGAAAATATTCTTCAAAAATCCTGTAACGCGAAGGTCTCGTAGCGTTTGTTCGAATGGCCCCTTGTCTGTATAGGCTGGTGGCGCCGCTGTTGGTGTCACCCTTCATTACTGAGTTACCTCTAGCGCGATCCCTTGTCCTTCGTAAACTCGCTGCCCTGCTGCGGGGACAGTCCGGACTACCATGCGCGTGCCCATGGGAACGGGTGCCGCAGCGTTGGCGTCAGCCGGAGCAGGCTGGCTCGTGATGCCGCCCACGCGCAGTCCTGCGCCAACAATCTGATTGACCGCATCGTCTTCGCTGCTGCCGACAAGGTTAGGCATGACGAACGAGGGGCGTTGCTCAGGAGCAGCCAGCAGTACGCTGATCTTCGGGGCAGAGACGTTGACAGCGTTGGCTGGCGGACTCTGCGCTACGATCTGATCAGCCGGGGCTCCGGGGATGGTTGCCGTGGCGGTGCTGCCCAACTCCAAACCACGGCGGCGAATGTTGATCTCGGCCGCTCGCTCGCTGCCGCCGACGAGATCAGGGATGACTACTCTTTGCGGGCCCATGCTCTCGGCCACGCGCACGTGCCAGCCGCGTCGCACTTGCTCACCTGGAGTAGGAGCTTGCGACATGATGCGGCCGGGCGGGACGTCGGAGCTGAAGAAGCGGTCACCGTTATCGAGAACAAGTCCGTGATCGGCGAGTACTCGTTCGGCTTGGGACGTCGTCATGCCGATGAGCTTGGGGATTCTGGTTTGGCGTCCGTGAATGGCGAAGCGCATTGCCGTCAGTGCCGACACCATGAACACGACCAACAACACCAGGACCCGAACCAGCGTCTGGAAGAAGCGCCGCATCAGTGCGCCTCGCTGTCGCCGGCGGCGTGATCGGGCATTTCAAGCTTTTGCGCCACGGCGGGCTGAGCAGACGGTGGCGGCGCAGCGAAGTCTTCTGACTCTCGTCCCTGCAGCGCCACGCGCATGAAGTCAATCCAGATGGGCAGGGCTGCCATGGCGCCGGTTTCCTTGTTGCCCAGGGTCTTCTTCTCGTCGTAGCCGACCCAGACACCGCAGGTGATTGACGGCGAGAAGCCGACGAACCAGGCATCGGTGAAGTCGTTGGTAGTCCCAGTTTTGCCGCCCAGCGGATGATTGAGCTTGCCGGCAGCATAACCGGTGCCGTGTTTGATCACCTCCTGCAACATGCTCACCATGATGCGCGCAGTCCGCGCGCTGATGACGTCCCGCACCTCGGGATAGTTCTCCTCCAGCACGCGGCCATCGTAGTCGGTAACCTTGCGAATGTAGCGTGGTACCACTCGCACGCCATCGTTGGGGAAAGTAGTGAATGCAGAGGTTTGTTCCATCAACGTAAGATCAGCGGCGCCTAGCGCAACCGGCAGATAGGCGGGCAACGGCGAGGTAATGCCGAACTTACGCGCGTACTCGATCACGGTTTTGATGCCGCCAACGCGCTCTGTAACCTTGAGCGCGGGAATGTTGCGCGATTCGGCCAAGGCGTAGCGGAAGGTGATAAGGCCCTTGAATTTGCCGTCGTAGTTGTGTGGCGTGTACGGGCCCGACGGCGTACTGAAACTGATCGGCGCATCGAGTACGGTGTCGTCCGGGGTCATACCCTCGTCGATGGCGGCGGTGTAGATGTAGGGCTTGAACGACGAGCCGACCTGCCGCGCTGCCTGCACCGCGCGATTGAACTTCGACTCCTGGAAGTCGCGGCCGCCGACCATGGCTTTTACGTCGCCGGTGGAGTTGTCCAGCGCGAGCAAGGCGCCCTGCACGCCCGATTCCTGCTCCAGCGTCACGTGGCTGTCGCTCCCGTTCAAGTCAACGATCTTCACGTACACGATATCGCCGACAGTGAGGAACTCCTGCGCCGAGGCGTGGCGCGTCCACTTCAGCTCGGCAGGCCCGAGACGCGCCTGATAGCGGCCGAATTTTACCGTCGCTGCTTGCGGCTCAACCTCCATCACCAGCGCGTGAATGTAGTTGCCCGGCGCCATCGTGCTGTCCCAGTCAACGTGGTGATAGGTAGCGATGGAATCACCGTTGGCGATGATGTTCAGCAGGTTGCCCTTCCAGCCATGACGCCGCTCATAGGCAGCGAGTCCATCGCGCACGGCCTGCCGTGCTGTGCGCTGCATTTCCAGATTAAGCGAGGTGTAAACCCGCAGTCCGGCTTCATGCACCTCCTGCGTTCCGTACTTCTTCTCCAGATACTGGCGCACCTCTTCGACGAAATAGGGTGCGATATCGTTAGGCTCGGCCCGCACATTGAGCACGAGCGGCGCGCTCTTGGCCAGTTGCGCCTCGGCGGCAGTAATCTTGCCGTCCTCCAGCATGTTGTTGATGACCAGATTGCGGCGGTGCAGCGAGCGCTCCGGATTGTTGATGGGCGAGTAGTAATTCGGCGCTTTGGGTAACCCCGCCAGAACAGCCGCTTCGTCCAACGTCAGGTCTTTCGCCTTCTTGCTGAAGTAGTAGTTCGCGCCTGCCTCAAAGCCGTACACACCGTGGCCGAGATAAATCTGGTTGGCGTAGAGAGTGAAGATTTGCTCTTTGGTAAAGCGGCGCTCGATCTGGATGGCCAGCATCACCTCCTGGATCTTGCGGTGGAAGCTGCGGTCGGGCGAGAGAAACAGGTTACGCGCCAGTTGCATGGTCAGTGTGGAGGCGCCCTGGGCGCGGCTTTCGGCCATCACGTCGCGCCAGGCCGCGCCGAAGACGCGCCACACGTCCACGCCCCAGTGGCTTTCAAATTCCTTGTCTTCCGTGGAGATCAGCGCGTCACGCAGCACCTTGGGAAAGTCGTTGTAGTTGTCAATGACACGCCGCTGCAGAGCGAATTGACCGATGACGCGGTCCTGGTCGTCATAGAGCTGGGTGATGGTAGCGGGGCGATAGTGCTCCAATTCTGTTACCTGGGGAAGGTCGGTGGAATTGACCAACAGGAACCCAGAGGCCGCACCTGCAACCGCGGCCGCTATGATCAGCAGAGCAAACAGCGCGTTGCCGACGAGTTTCAGGCTGATACGTCGCGGCTCGGCTGCGGATTCTGTGCTGACAGGAGGGTCTTCTACATCTCGCTTCATCGGAATGGAACGCGGGAGCTGGATTCAGCATAGCACCGAAATGCGTGGGCAAAATGGACGGAGGGAAGTGGCAAGATCGGCACCGGCAAAAAATTGCAAACTGCCGAGCGTGAAAGTAAATATTGACCGGAGGCCAGGCCGACCGCGCCACATCCTAGGACCGCAAGATTTTTCTCTCCGGTGTGGTCAACCTCGCGGCAGGCCAGGTCCCCGGTTCTCCTGGAGAGCGTGACTCCCGCGCTGCGCAGCCTTCCAACGCCGCCGCCCCGGCCAACAAACCGAGGGCCTTCAGTACCGAGCGCCGATCCATGCCTACGGGAGTATAAGCTTGCTCGAACCCGTAGGGCGCCCGGACGGCTGGCGCGGCAACTCCTCGGTTAACAGGGCTGCGAGGCGGAATCATGCGCCACGCGACGGCGGCGCTGGCGAGCGCGAGGGCGGCGCAGATCGACATCAACAGCCGAAAGCCGAACACGAAGGATGTAGCAATGGACGATTCGATGGCGGCCGCTGTTGCCGGCGCGAGTCCTGCAGGCGGCGCCAGAGCGGCCAGCTTGATTTCGTTCGCCTGCAACGCGGTTCGCACCTCAGGCGGCATCGTCACACTCGCCAGCCGGCGATTGAGATGACCGCTGAACGCGACGACCATGGCAACGCCGAAGACCGCGATGGCCAACACGCCCGCCACGCGGGCGACCGCGTTATTGATGCCGGATGCCGTGCCGACGTGGTCCTGGTTCACAGAGTTCATTACCACGGTGGTGAGTGGAGCAACGCTCACCGCCATTCCTAACCCAAGGACGACGACCGCCGGAAAGAACGTACTCCAGTAGCTGCCGCCGAGACCCGGCGCCGCGAAAAGGGAGAACCCGAAGGCGGTGATAACCGGCCCGACGATGAGCGGCAGGCGAGCTCCGTAGCGGGCAACCAGGCCTCCCGACCAGCGCGACAGCAGGAACATCAGCAGGATGAGCGGCAAGACCGCTGCGCCGGCCGCCGTCGGCGAATAACCCTGGACCTGGATGAGGTTCAGCGGCAGCAGAAAGAAGAAGATTCCGAATGCTGCATACAGGGAGAGGGTAAGCAGGTTGGCGCCGCTGAAGGCGCGGGAGCGGAACAAGTTCAGTGGCACCATTGGCGACGGCACTTTGGTTTCGATACGCTGAAAAGCGGCCCACCCTACAACTCCGGCGGCCAGGCTCGCAAGCACCAGCGGATGCGTCCATCCCAGGCGCGGGGACTCCACGAAGCCAAAGACGAGTCCGGTCAGGCTGACGGTAATCGCCGCCGCCCCCAGCCAGTCGATTCGCCCCTGCTGCCGGCTTTTGCTCTCGGGAACGCACCACAGGCCGATGGCAACCACGGCGGCAGCCAATGGCAGGTTGAGGAAGAAGGCCCAGCGCCACGACAGGTGCTCGATGAGCCATCCTCCGAGGACGGGGCCAATCGCAGTGGTGATAGCGGTCGAGCCCGACCAGGTTCCGATGGCCTGTCCACGCTCGCTCTCCTCGAACGATGCGCTGATGAGCGCCAGGCTGCCGGGAACGAGAAACGCCGCGCCGATGCCCTGCACCGCGCGCGCCGCGATCAATTGCGCGACGCTCGACGACAGGCCGCAGCCGGCGGATGCGACGGCGAATACCGCAACCCCCAGCAGGAACATGCGACGGCGCCCAAACAAGTCTCCCGTGGAGCCGCCGACCAGAATAAGCGCCGCGAGGCTCAGTCCGTATGCTTCCACAACCCACTGCACGCTCACCAGGCTGGCGTTGAAGGCGCTCTGCAGCGCGGGGAGGGCAACGTTGACGACCGTGCTGTCGATGAACGCCATGCTGGAGCCAAGGATGGTCGCCGCCAGGACCCACGCACCCAAGGGGGCGGGGCGGCATGGCGATGGTGCGGTTTCCGATTGGATGACCGACTCGTCGCAGGGCGCTTTCATTCGAATCTTGGATGTGCATCAGCGGCGGAGGGTTCGGCGGTAATGGCCGAACGCTGGGGCCTGCCCTGAGTGCGGTCAAAGTGCCCGATATTAAGCCGCATTTCCGCCGCCTCGTCGCTTGCACTCAGCAAAGCGCACCGCTGATTCTGCGAAATGTCAACGTGGCCAAAACGAAGGTTTGACAAAGTTCTGACAGGAGCTTGACACACGCGCCCGTCTAAACCCATAGCCTCATGGCAAGTGGTTCGAATCCACAAAGTGAATCACGCAGCAAAACAGTTTCAACAAGGATCGGAAGGTGAAATATGGCAAGGAAAAATCAAGCCGCCGTGGAGTCGTCCGAAGCAACGACTCTAGCGACGGAACAAAGCGTTAACTCTCAGCTACAACGTGTCATCGAACGGCGCTCGTTCCTTAAACGTGCCAGCATTGCCGGGGCTGCTTTGGCAGCAGGCGGACTGCTGGCCATCGATCTCAAGGCGCAACAACCCAGTGCGCTGAACGGGCCGGAGGAGAATTCCGGCTCGCTCGCTAAGGGCGATGCGGCCATCCTGCGCTTCCTGGCGGCGGCAGAGATCATCGAGAGCGATGTCTGGCTGCAGTATCAGGAACTCGCAGGTGTGCAGGACGACGAAGTCTCCAAGCTGGCCAGCCAGTTGATTCCCGGATATCCTGCGCAGCCCACTGGTGGGAATTCGGGGTATACCGCGGCCGTGAAACAGCTCGACGAGGACATGGATCAATACATTCACGACAACACCGAAGATGAACTCAGCCACGAAGTGTTCATTAATGCGTACCTGGCTTCCAAGGGTGCGGACACAGTCAACCTTGACAAATTCCGCACCTTGCCCAGTAGTAAGGCGACAGGGGCCAATCAGTTTGGCAGGCTCACCAATCTGACGCAGCTCTCGGTGGACACCTCCTGGTGGACCAGGTACCGCAGCAGCAGCGGCAACCCCGACCTGGGGGACAGCTTTCCACAGGCCGTGCCGTCGCTGGCGGTCGGGCAGCATACGGCGATCCCGCGCACAAACCGCGACCTGGTCACGGCGGTGTTCACCCAAGCCATCGCCAATACAGCCGGATTCCACTTCGCGTTTATCGAGCAGGGTGGCACCAGCCTGTATCCCCAGTTGGCCCAGCGGGTAAGAAGCGTGGAAGTGCTGCGCATCCTGCTCAGCATTGGCGGAACCGAGATCGCGCACTTCCAGACGTGGCACGACAAGGCGGGCAACGCGCCGAACGTGAGCGCGATAGACCCCGTGACGCGCGTCGTGGTGAGCTTCCCTGATCTGAATTCTTCTCCACTCGGCGGAGAGGACTTCCAGACCAACCTGATCATGCCGGAGCCGACCGCGTTCCTCAGCAAGAAGTTTCCGGCAGTGTCGATCATCCGCCCGACCGCCACGCAGGGAGCCGCCATGGGAGCACTGCGTGCTCTGACGGCGGACGGGCTGTTCATCGGCCAGTCGCAGGAGTTCTTTGCGTACCTGCGCGATCTGGCGGAAGACGCGGACAATGCGCAGAGGCCGAACGCTGTTTAGCAGACACGGCAGCGTTATGCGGTGACAACATCGTCGGGTTACCAAGCGGTGGCCCGACGCAACTGGAACGAAATCGCTGTGGCGCACTTACCGGTGGCCGGGCGACCGAGAAGAATGAACGGGACCAGTGAGAATGACGGCCTTCATCCCCCCAGGCCGGTGGTTTTCCTGGGTCCTGTTCATTCGAGTGAAGTTACATCTTGCTTAACTGGAGGTCACGATGTTCGAGAACTTGTTTCAACCAACGCACTTGCTGGTTGTTCTCTTTATTGCTCTGCTGGTATTCGGGCCGAAGAAGCTGCCGGAGCTGGGAAAGGGGCTAGGCGATGGTATCCGCGGCTTCAAGGACTCTATGAGAGAGAAAGAGGCAGGCGAAACGAAAATGGAAGAAAAGAAGGACCTGGTCGTAACGGACTCGTCTGCCGGCGGATAGGACCGGGCCCTGTAGGTTTATCATGCCCGATATTCTCTTCATTGTGGCGCTCGCGCTGGTCATCCTTGGACCGAAGAGGTTGCCGGAACTGGCGTCACGCGCTGGCAAATACCTGGCGCAGTTCAGGCGGATGAAGCATGAGCTGATGGAACAGGTGGAAGCCGAGATCGGCAAGATCGGTGTTGCAGAGAAAGTCGGCAAAGCGACCGGCGAGGCGGTAGCAACGCCAGTTCGAGACCGTAGTTAATCCGGTCGCGCGCAGCCTGAAGATCACCAACTCAGTGCCAAGTTGGTTGGCACATCGAACAAACGACCTGCCCCTGACGGAGATCGACGGGAAAGGGCCAGGTTCAAGCATCCTGCCCTATTCGATGATCTGGAACGAGTACACCTTGCCCGTCGAGCCCGCGGCCCGCCAGAAGCGTGGGAGATGCCGCCGGTGACCGTACGGAATTCGCGGTTATTGCCATTCTGATGCAGGTGCAGCAACTGGTACTCGTTCAGGGAGAGTTAGCTCAACTGTCGGAGCTGGACAAGCCGTTCTCGCGGCGGCGGCTTTACTGCTGGTCGGCGGCGCCGCCGGGCTGGGTGCTGTCGTTGCCAAGCTCGTGGGGCGAGGGGATGCTGGCGGTGTCGGGATTTAGCAGGCCCTTGTGGTCGGGGCCGAGGCCCAGCTTAATGAGCGCCCGCGAATCGGGGGTGATCTTGGTCTGCCAGCCGTTGTCGGCCTGGTACTTGGTGAGCGCGTCCTTGGTGGACTGATCCATCTTGCCGGTCGGTTCGCCGTTGAGGTAGTGCTCGCGAATCAGGGCGTTCTGGATCTCGCGGGTGCGGTCTTCGCTGATTCCGTGCTGCCCGTGCGATTTGGCGGTCTTCGTCGCCTTGGAGTGGTGCGAGGAGGCGGTCGAGTGGTGAGCCGAAGACTTGTGTGCCGAAGAACCGTGGGTCGAGGACTTGTGCGCCGAGGAGCTGTGGGCCTGGGAGCTGTGCTGGGTGGAGCTTTGCGGAGGCTTGGATTTCGGCTTGGTGGATGTGGCGCCTGTTGTCGCCGAGGCTGCTCCGGCGAGGAGTAAGGACAGGCAACACGGGCCTACGATTTGGAAAAAGCGATTCTCGCTAGGCAACACCCACCTCTATGACAAATCTATGAAAACTAGAATAACCGGTTATTGTATTGATTGGGGAGCAAAAGGCAAGCGAAAAAAGCCCTAGGTTTCCCAAAATGAAACGTCAGGGATGTCGGGCATTTTTGCCTCCCAAGCTAAGAAACCAACCGCGGATTTGCGCGGAGGAAGGCGGATCTGAGTTCGGGATATCCCCCAAGATCCGCATTGTCCGCGCCTATCCGCGGTTGAGATATGTTACGGCAGCGTGCCGCCGTCAAAGATCGTAGTGTTGTCGCGGGTGCCGCGCGGGCGGACGAGGAATACCACGTCCTGGCCGCTCTTGACCTGCGACTGGATCTTGTTGAAGTCGTCCACGCTGTTGACCGGCTGCTTGTTGATCTCCAGAATAACGTCGCCGCGCGCCAGATTGCAGTTGTCGCCAAAGCCGCCGGGCTTGACCTCCTGCACGATAACGCCCTTGGTGTTGGGCAGGTTGTAGCGGTCAGCCATGTCACGGGTGATGCCCCGGACGGTGACGCCGAACTTGCTCTCCTGCGGTTTGGTCTGCTCGCCGCCCTCGTCCTGGTCGCCCAGACGGGCGGCGAAAAGTTTGGAGCGATCGGCGATGGTGACGTTCGCCGTCGCCTCCTTGCCGTTACGGATGTACCCCAGCTTGGCCTCGCTTCCCGGCTTAAGAGCGGAGATGTCAGCCACCAGTTCGTCGCCGTTCTTTACCGTCTGGCCATTGACGGAGACGATGGTATCGCCGGTCTGCAAGCCCGCCTTTTCGGCTGGGCCGTTGGGTGTGACGTGCGCGATGGTGACGCCGCTGCTGACGCCGTAAACGCGCGCCACTGCCGGGTTTGGCACAGCGTTGAACTCAACTCCAATGGAGCCGCGCGCCACCTTGTGCTCAGGGCCGATGAGCTGGTTGTAAACCTGCACTGCGGTGTTGGAGGGCATGGCAAAGCCGACGCCCTGATATCCGCCGCCGTTGGTGAAGATGGCAGTGTTGATGCCGATGACCTCGCCGTTCATGTTGACCAACGGCCCGCCGGAATTGCCGGGATTAATGGCAGCATCGGTCTGGATGAAGGACTCAAACTGACGTCCGGGAACAATGTTGCGTCCCTTGGCGGAGACGATACCGGCCGTCACGCTCTCCTCGAGGCCGAACGGGCTGCCGACGGCGAGCACCCAGTCGCCAACGTCCATGGCGTCCGAGTTGCCTAGCTTGGCTGCGGGAAGCGGCTTCTTGGCGTCAATCTTGATGACCGCGAGATCGGTTTCCTTGTCCACGCCAATGACCGTCGCGTCGTAGGTGACGGTGGCGGGATCGTCCATCAGCTTGACGCGGATGCGATCGGCCTTTTCCACGACGTGGTTGTTGGTAAGGATGTAGCCTTTGGGATCGACGATCACGCCGGAGCCGAGCGAGCGTTCGCGCATCTCGCCCATGCCATCGCCACCCTGGCCGCCCATACCGGGCTGACCGCCGAAGAAGCGGTTAAAGAAGTCCTGGAAAGGATTGTCTTCGTCGTTGCCACCGCCTTGGCCATCATCCGGCATCTGCGGCATACCGCGGCGCACGTGCGGATTTTTGATGGTCGATTCGGTATTGATGTTCACCACCGACGGCTCGAGCTGGCGAGCGATCTGCGAGAACTGGCTTGACATCTTTACAGGTGAGGGAACGGTCAGCGGCGTGGCGTCAGCGGAAGCAGGTTTTTCCTTGCCCTTTACGCCGGCGGAAACCACAGTGCCGATCAGAATGCCCAGCGACAAAGTCGCCAGTACAACCAAGGTCGAGGCAAAGCGGTTTTTCTTCAGCTTTTGCCCAAAACCTGAAACTTGCGAATCCATCAAACTTGTCCTCCGGCTCGATGAGCCAAATGGAAATTATACGTCGCCCTATGGCGCGACTCCAATTTGTGAGGGGATCACTTGGGAGTTCTCAGGTTCTTAGACGCGAGCTTGCAGGAAAAGGTATCCAAATCTCAGTCGTTTGCTATCAGCTTTTCCCCCTTCCGCCCGGCCACAGACGTCGATACGCTGGTCGTTCTCGGCGGTAGCGGTTCGGCAAAATAAAGTATCTGAAATACTTCTCAGCGTGCAGGCAGCGCCGTAGAACGCCTTTCCGATGAAGGAGACGCTGGACCACCATTAGCTAGTTTGTCGCAGACGGAGGCTCCGATTTCAGCTCGGCAAGTTCTCGCTGCACCCGCGACCAGTCTGCGGGCTTGAGCTTGGTAGCATTCGGGGCGGAAAGATCGGCATAGTACATCTCGATGGCATTCCGCAACTCAGCCGTCATGCCGGAGAAATTATCAGCGGCCAGCCGGTGGAGGAGTTCCGCATAGGTATCATCGCTGAGATGGTACTGACCCGGCGCCGTCTTCTTGCCGACATCAAAGTTAACATTGGGAAGATCCACTTTTCCGGTGCCAACCTCAGTCAGCAGACCACGATAGCGGTCGAGCGTGGCATTGAAGCTGGCTTCAAACAGCTTCTCGGTCTCCGGCGTGGGCGTGCGGAACTGAAGCACCCGCAGAGGTCCGATCTTCGGCAGTATTCGGACAATAAAGGCCAGCAACTTCTCTTTGAAGGTTGGCTTCTGGTAGTCGCTGCCCCAGTTCTTCTCATAGCTGGCCCGCGACAGATTATAGAGAAACTTGTTGCGGGTGATGCCGGGCTCTTCCCTCTGAATATCTTTCTTCTTAACTTGCCAGGCCACTTTGGTAGCCTCGGGAATAAGGTGACTGACGGCGCGACGATAAGAGCCTAGCGCCTTGGATTCGTTCTTCAGAATGGCACCCAGATCCAGTCCATAGGTTTCCTTAAAAGCCTGATCCAAAAGGGGCTGCGCAACCTCGAAGCCGATGAAGTCGCGGTAGGCATCAGGGGCATAGCGTCCCCTTGCGACTTCCAAGACGTCGAAACCAAACTCGGTCTTGATGTGCGCCAGTGGGTCATCTTCGTAAGTCACTACAGCGCCGTATTTGCGCTTCAATTTGGGATAAAGCATTGGCTCAGCCCGATTCACCGCCAGTCGGTGGCCCTCGTTGTCGGCGGCGTAGTGGGCCATCGCTCCCAGGGCAAAGGCATATTCGTTGATGTCCTGCGCGTCGCGCAGCATGGCCTCGATGAAGTCGCCGCTGCGAACGTAGTGCGCCAGGTCGCTGACGAACTTGCTGCCATATGGGTAGTAGCCCATGTCCTGAATGATGGCCCCGCCGTAGGCATAGGCATGGGCCTGGCGCAGTTCGTCGTCCGTGGCATTGGGGAAGCGCTTTCGGAGCAGGGGCTGAATGTGCGTGAGCCAGACCGAGTCAATCACGGCCTCATGAGTGAGAACGGAATAAGCCTGGCTGGAACCCGCACACGTCAGCCATAAAAGTAGCGCGAGAGCGCAACTGACAAGGCGGCGTCCGACTGCGTTGACGAGACGGTGATTTGGACAATACGTCTGCGACTCTTCGTGCGCAAAAGCCACGGTCTTCATCTGGAGCTAAGACGTAAGATGAAGGCCGCATTTGTCAGGTTGTCAGCCCGATCCGGCGAAGAGGAAATAGGGGCACGAAACTCGCCTGGACCTTCAACGTGTGTGAGAGGCGCTTGCCCACTTTGCGAACGTAACTAAGCCGCAAGCGGACACGGGTTTCGGATCTGCTGTGAACGGGTGGGGCAGTGGCCCCGCCCGTGCGAGGCCGGGTGCAAAACGCGTCAGCCACGCGCGGACTTCTGCGCCGCGGCCCTTCAGACGAGTGCGAACCACCGACAGCAGCAGCATGGACACGAAAATGATCAGCAGACCCAGCGAGGCGCCGGGGATGCCCATCGCCCGCTTGGGGAGGATGGAGAAGCGTCCGTACACGAACTCGATGTGCACCCAATAAACCAGCAGCGAAGTCTGGCCCAACTGAATGAGCGGGCTGAAGCCCCACTGGCCGGCTCCCCAGCGGCACCAGGCATAGGCGCCGAAGATGATCATCAGCAGCAAACCCACTCGGATGAGAAAGAAGTTGGGGCTGGTGTGCCAGAAATCGTACACCGCATAGAACTGCTGCGGCAGATTGTCCAGCCAGTGCGCGCCCTCCGCAAGAGCGAAGCCTCCTATGCCGAGCGCGGCGAAGGCCCAGGCTCCTGCCTTCTTCGCGGTGTCAGTCAGCAGCACGAAGCCCACCGCCAGTCCCGCAAACGCGAGACCTGTCCAGGGAAAGATGGGGAACAGCCAAGCCTGCGGCTGCTGGTAGATGTGTACGCCGTTCACGTAGGACTGTAGCGGCCATGGCATCCAGGTCGGACGCCAGGTCGTCCATAGCGGCGGCGTCAGCAGAGCGATGATGAGCGCCACGCCGGCCGCGGCCCAGGAATTCGTGGCTCGAGCCCGCGCCCGCCGCGACGGGTCCAGCGCTTCCGCGGGGACGATGCGGCACAACACGCCCATCAGCATCATGGAGAGGCCGATGTTGTTCAGGATGTCCACGCGCAGCAGATCGGTCCACGGCGCGCCGGGGATTCCGAGCACAAACTCCTGTAGGCGGAAGAGCAACCCCATCCCAAAGATCTCCGCCCCACGCCGGATGGTCGTGCGTGCCACCTCGTTGGGAGCACTGCCCCGCTGCCGCATCTTGTCGGTCACCAGCGCAAATGAGACTCCTGCCAGGAACAGGAATAGTGGCGCCGGCAGTGTGCCGCCGAGTTGCGACCACATGAAGAAGGTGCTCTTGCGCGCTTCAGGCGCCAGCCAGGAATCGTAGCAGTGGGTCTGGAACATCAGCACGCAGGCCAGCCCGCGCATCCAGTCAACATACGCCAGCCGTTGCGTGCCTGTCTGGGGCATGAGGGGAACGTACCTTTCCGGGGACGGAGGACATCATACGACAGCGGATTTCTTTGCAGAAGCTACAAAACACGAGAGCGAGCGGGGAACTTGCGTGGGCGTAGCTCCCCCCTCCCGGCTCGAGCAGGGGCACGATGGGTGAAGGCCCATCACCAAAGGATGGCCTAGCCTTCGGCCACTGATCTCACAGGACCTCTATTAAGGCGTGACTTCGAAAACCACGCCGTAGCCGTATGCTCCTCCACCTACCGTTGTGCCGTACAGATTTCCGTGTCCGTCGAGAAGCAACCTGCCTTGGGGCGCCGCACCGTCGTCGCCGTTGAAGTCATGCAGGATAGTTTCCGTCCAGCCCCCATTGGAAGGTGTCAGCTTGAAAACGATGCCGGGCCCATAGGCCCCGCCGCTGGGCGTAGTGCCATAGAGATTGCCTGCCTGGTCGAAGATCATGCCCGAGTATGGCCCAAAACCGCCATCGAAGACGCAAATTGTGCTGAGGGTTCCGTCGGGCTTCATCTGGAAGGCTGTGCCGCCGATGCCACCGCCGGGGCCGCCGTCGCCGGTGGTGCCGTAGAGATTGTCCGACGAGTCGAAGATCAATCCCCCGGTGGAGTAGTTACCATCGACGAAGTGATCGAACTGGTGAAGAATGGTCTCCACCCAGCCCGAACTCGAAGGAGTTAGCTCGTAGATGGTCCCTCCGCCGTACGCGCCGCCCCATATGGTGGTACCGTACAGGCTGCCGTTCTTGCCGAAGGTCACGCCGCCCGCAGGCTGTGCTCCGTCCGTTTGATCGAAGCTGTGAAGGACGCTCTCGCTCCAAGTGCCGCCCGAAGGCGTCAATTGAAAAACCGCTCCGTTGTCGTACGCGCCGCCACCGAAGGTCGTGCCGTAGATATTCCCTGCCTTATCGAAGACCAGGTCCCCAAGCCCGGGGCCATTTGCATCAGGAGTGTCCGTGAAGCGATAGAGCACGGTTTCTGTCCAGGGACAGAGCGCAGCCTTGCAAACCGTCGGAGTAGGCCTGAGACTGAAGACCGTTCCGCAGCCATATCCATAGCAGCCGGAGCCGCCGGTGTCGGTTGTGCCGTAGAGAATCCCGTTGGGCCCGATGACCACTGCGGCGAGCGGATACGACCCGTCACTCCCTGCCTGGAAGGTGTAAAGCGTAGTCAGGACCCATCCCGAGCCCTTGTAGGCCAGCTTGAAAACCGTGCCGCAGCCATAGTCGTAGCAATTACCTCCGGTGTGCCCACCCTCTTCCGTGGTGCCGTAGAGATTACCGGCACCATCCATCGCCAGGCCGGCTTCGGGCGCCGCTCCGTCTGCTCCGCCAGTGAAGTTGTAAATAACTTTATAAGTCTGGCCCTTGGCCGGTTGCGCGGTCAGGAGAACAAACAGGATTCCGAGTAAGAGGAACAAAAGTGTCAGCAGGATGCTGAGCGTTGCGCTCTGCGGGCGCAAGCTCGCTCCGAAGATAGGACTGTGAAATCGTCTGATGTGCATGGACTGTACCTCCTCGCGATGTGGCTCTCGTAAAAGCGAGTCGCCAAGGACAGACGCCTGTGGGCGCCAGGGAGAAGGAATTTCGCAGGTCGGTCTCTTGCCGCGTGGGCGCTATCGGCAGGTGGGAAGAAGGCCGCTGATTTCTCCCGAAGCACCCAAGATAATCTCACACTTGCGAAGAGGATTTGTCAGTGATGGATGACGCAGCAGGGAGTGACAAGGTCCCAAAATGAAAACGTGCAGAAAAGGAAATCCGGCGCCCATTCCGGCGCCGGCCGATTCGGTCCTTTATCTATCCAGAAGCGTACTACGCGTAAATCCCGCGCACCTTGATGGTGTAGGCTACGCGGTCGATGGCCAACATGTAAGCAGCGATGCGGTTGTTGACGTGATGGGTCTCGGCGTAGCGCACCACGTCCTCGAACGACGACACCATGATGTGCTCCAGCTGTTCGTTGACCACCGACTCCTTCCAGAAGTAGCCCTGGCGGTCCTGCACCCACTCGAAGTAAGAGGCAGTGACGCCACCGGCGTTGGCCAGGATGTCGGGCATGACGAACACGTGTTTGTCGGCGAGGATGTCGTCGGCCGCGGCAGTGGTGGGTCCGTTGGCGCCTTCGACCAGGATCTTGGCTTTCACATCATCGGCGTTGGCCGAGGTGATGACACTTTCCGTGGCCGCTGGAACCAGGATGTCGCAGTCGCTGACCAGCAGGTCTTCGGTGTCGGCGCGCTCGGCGCCTTTGAAGCCGTGGATGTGGCCTTCCTTCTGGCGGTAGTCCCACAGGGCCTGGATGTCGATACCCTTCGAGTTGTACAGGCCGCCGTCCCACTCGCCGATGCCGACCACCTTGTAGCCCGACTGGTGCATCAGCAGGGCGGCGTTGGAGCCGACGTTGCCGAATCCCTGAATGATGACACGCGTCGTCTCGCGCGGCATGTTGAGCTTCTTGATGGATTCATCGCAGATGATCATGACGCCGCGGCCGGTGGCTTCACGGCGGCCGCGCGAACCGCCCATGTTCAGCGGCTTGCCGGTGACCACGGCGGTCACCGTCTGGCGCATGTGCATGGAGAAGGTGTCCATCATCCACGCCATGGTCTGCTCGTTGGTGTTGACGTCCGGTGCGGGCACGTCCTTCTCGGGGCCGATGAACTCAATCAGTTCGGAGGTGTAACGGCGGGTGAGGCGCTCGAGTTCGCCGCGCGACATCTGCTTGGGATCACAAATCACGCCGCCTTTGGCGCCACCGAAGGGAATGTTGACGACGGCACACTTCCATGTCATCCAGCTTGCCAGAGCACGCACTTCGTCGAGGGTCACGTCCGGCGCATAACGCACACCGCCCTTGGCGGGCCCGCGCGCGATGGAGTGCTGCACCCGGTAGCCCGTGAAGACCTCCAGTTGCCCGTTGTCCATGGCCACCGGAATGTGCACGATGATCTCGCGGTTGGGTTGGCGCAATACGCGCCACAGGCCTTCGTCAAGCTTGAGCTTCTCGGCTGCCAGGTTGAAGCGGGCAGCCTGCTGTTCCCATGGATTGCTTTCCTGTTCGATTGCGTGATGCGTCGTGGTAGCCATAAGCTCTCTCCGAAGATCCCGTCGCGCGGGCTGCTGCACGATTCAATGGACGCCAGAGAGGGCGCGCGTCCAATATCGGCGGGCAAACGATTGCAAGTATAAGCAGTGCGATGGGCGGGCGCAAGTAAAGGTCCCGGCGTTCTCCCGTATAATCCCCGCAATGCTCGCGCCCGAGTACAAGACCTTCCTTCATCTCAGCCGCGACTTCACGCTGGTTCCCGTCGCGAAAACACTGAGCGCCGATTTGCTGACGCCGGTCGGGGCGTTTCTGAGCATTGCTGCCAGGCAGAAGTATGCTTTCCTGCTGGAGTCGGTGGAGGGCGGCGAGAAGATTGGCCGCTATACTTTCCTTGGCGCCGGACCGCGGATGGTGATCACTGCGCGCGGCACCGAGCTGGCAATCCGTGATGGCTCATCAGTCGAGCGACGCCAGGGCAGCGTGGTCGAGCTGCTGCGGTCGTGCCTGCGACAATATCAGCCCGCAGCATTGCCGGGGCTGCCTCCATTCACCTCGGGCGGCGTCGGGTATTTCGCCTACGACACGGTGCGGCAGTTCGAGCGCCTGCCCGCGCGCGCGAAAGATGACCTCGGCCTGCCCGATTGCGTTTTCACCTTTTACGACCGGCTGCTGGCCTTCGACCACCTGCGCCATCAGGTGCATATCATCGCGGCCGCCGATGTTCGCTCCGAATCGCCGCGAAAGGCGTACGACCGCGCTGTTGCCGATATCGCTGCCATTGAGCGTAAACTGGCGCGCGGCGTTGGCTCGCAGCATGTGCATTGGTCTGCGGCGGAGAAGAAAAAGCCGATCAAAGTGCACACCAGCACCTCACACGACCGCTTCGTCGAGAGTGTGCGCGCGGCGAAGGAGTACATCGCTGCCGGCGACATCTTCCAGGTCGTGTTATCCCAACGGCTGGACTTCAATCCTCCCGCTGAACCATTCCAGATCTATCGCGCGTTACGCACGGTGAATCCGTCGCCATACATGTTTTTTCTGAAGCTCGAAGATCTGCATGTGGCGGGCGCGTCACCCGAGATGCTGGTGCGCGTAACTGGGCGGAGGCTTGATTACCGGCCCATCGCGGGCACGCGCAAGCGGGGCGCCGATCCGGTCGAAGACGAACGCTTGACGGAGGAGTTGCGCAGGGACGACAAGGAGCGCGCCGAACACGTCATGCTGGTTGACCTCGGCCGCAACGACCTTGGGCGGGTGAGCGAGTACGGCACGGTCAAGGTCCGCGACCTGATGTATGTGGAGAAGTATTCGCACGTCATGCATCTGGTGTCGGCGCTGGAGGGCCAACTGCGACCGGAACTTGACGCGCTCGATACGCTGGCCGCGTGCTTCCCGGCCGGCACACTGAGTGGCGCACCGAAGGTGCGGGCGATGGAGATTATCGAGGAGCTGGAGCCGGTGCGTCGCGGCGTGTATGGCGGGTCCGTCTTCTATGCCGATTATGCCGGCAACCTGGATTCATGCATCGCCATTCGCACCATGGTCGTGCATCACGGCCGCGCCTACGTGCAGGCGGGCGCGGGCATCGTGTCCGACTCCGACCCCGAGAGCGAGTACCAGGAGTGCATGAACAAGGCAAGCGCGTTGCTGCGAGCGTGCGAACAGGTTGGGAAATAGTCGAGGAACTATTGCGCTGCCTGCACGAAGCGCGAGCGCAGGTCGTCAACATCGGAGCGGCTTGCATCGGTAATGATGACGTAGCGCAAACCGCCGTCAGGCCACGATTCGATGTTGAAAGAAAGCCGGTGCATGAGCTCGCCCGAGCCCAAAGCGCGGTCCAGTTCAGGAGAATCCTTGAAGATGAAGACCGAGAGCACGTGCTTTCGGACGGTGAACAGCAGCTCCGCTCCGGGATTCTGGTCGAGGTAGGTCAACTTGCCACCGAACAGTTCAAACGGCGACCCTTGCAATTCGGGCAGGTTGAAGGTGAAGGGCACCTTGCCCTGGAACCACGGCTTCACCGTGTGGCGGTCAGACGAGACCACGTCAACGCGATTGGAGCTGGCGAGTGTGGCGACGTGCAAGTCGGTCAGCTCGCCGACAAGCTGCTGGCGCTGCGACTGCCGTATCCAGACCAGCGAGCCAAAGACCAGGAGCAGCAAAGCAGCGCATAGTGCGCCAACTTCCACAATCCAGCCCCAGCGGCGCGGAGCCGATGCTTTGGGGTCGATACTGGCCTGGATCCGCTTGCGAAACTCCGGATCGGGTGCAAACTTCTTCCCTGCCAGATGGATCGAGCGCTTCAGTTCGGAGCGCGCGAGCGCCTGCGAGGAGCACGACGCGCAGGTGCCCAGATGAGCGTCGAGTTCGCGGGCCTCGGCTTCCGGCAGCTCTGCGTCAACGTATGCGTCAAGCTTCTCCTGCCACGTGTCGCAGCTCATCGGTGCGCTCCTTGCATCTTCTCCGACATTAGCTGGCGCATCGCCTTGCGCGCCCGCGCCAGCCGAGACATCACAGTGCCCATCGGAATGCCAAGTGCCTCAGCAATCTCTCGGTAACTCATCTCCTCCACATCGCACAGCAGGATGATCTCGCGATAAGCCACCGGCAACCGCTGCAGCGCGGCCTGGATGGCATCATGATCGGCACGCGCCATCAAAATGGATTCCGGCGTCTCAGTCGTTGCGGGCGAAACCGATTGCGGATCGTCTTCGTCATCGAGTGCCACAGTTCTGGCCGCCTTCAGGCCAGTCCGCGAGGTCAGAAACGTGTTGCGCAGGATGCGATACATCCAGGCGCGAAAGTTTGTTCCTTGCTGGAACGAGTCAAACCCCTTCAGCGCCTTGGCGAAAGTTTCCTGCACCAGGTCTTCGGCCTCGCTGCGGTCCTGCGTGAGCCACTGCGCCAGGTTGAACAGCGGGGCGAACAGAGGCATGGCGAGCTGTTCGAACTCGTACGCCCTTTCGCGGTCCAGCGCCACGCCAACAAGAGTAAACCGAAGAGGCGGGGTTTTATTCCATTCCGGCTGCGTTTATTATCGCGGCCCGTTGACCCCGCTCAGAAAGCCGCCCAGATGAGCGGTCAGAGAAACTATTGCGGCAACGGTAAGCTCGATGGGAAGGCGATAGAGCGGCAGCTTGCCTCCCGGATTGCGGTGTGCGCGGAAGTGCAAGCTCCATACAAGCCAGATCATTGCGGTGGCGAAGAGACCCAGCACCAGATGGAGGAGCAGCGTCCCTTTGAGGCGCTGGCCTTCGAGCTGCCAGCGCCAGGCCAGAAGTCCGGTGACCACGACCGGCACGGTGGAGATCGCTGCCACCAGCAGGTTGTAGTAAGCCACCTCTGCCAGCACGCGCTTCTTTGTCCACTGCGCGAGGAAATCGAAGACGATGCTCACCAGGCACAACGCAATCGGGAAGTGGATCAACACGACGTGCTGCGCATGCCTGGGGAATAAGACCGATCTGGGATCTAAGGGGTTCATGGCCGGCCTCACTGCACCACGATCTTCGCCGTCATCTTGGGATGAACAGAACAGAAGTAGCTGTAGGTGCCAGGTTTGGTGAAGGTATAGGTGAATTGCTCGTCCGTATCCAGCACCTTGGATTTGAAAGCCTTGTCATCGCTGACCACGGTGTGCGGGATGTCGTCGCGGTTGGTCCACCGGACCGTCGTTCCTACCGGGACCGTAATCGTGGCCGGCGAGAAGCTGAAGTTGTCAATTTTGACCGCGACTTCCGATGCGGATTTGTCATCGGGAGTAGCAGCAAAGGTGCTTGGGTTGACGGTTAGACTCATCGCGGCGAGCAGTGTTGCGATGGCCAATGTTAAAGTTCTCGGTTTCATAAATAATGACTCCTTATAGTGTGGCCGCTGCGCGGCTCAGGTTAGGTTTGAGTCAATCACGGCCAAAGCGTGCTGGCCGCGAACGTAGTTCACATCGGTGACGCCCAGCAGGGTTCGCAGTTGGTCGGCCGGGACCTTCATTGGCCCAGGCGACGGTGCCTGGCCCGGTTTAGGTTGAGGGAACGCAGTGGAGAAGGCGGTGTGGAAAGTGATGTTGCCTTCCACCTTCTGCATGGTCTGGTGAATGTGTCCGTTCAGGACAGTGACCGATCCAAAGGGCTTCAGATAGGAGAGCGCCTGCGCGCTGTCGTCGGTGCCCCATCCCCACTCGGGGTAAACGCTCCATAGGGGAATGTGGGCGAAGACCACGATGGGAGTGCTCTTGGAAAGGTGCTTCACATCTTTCTCAAGCCACTCCAGTTGGTCCTTTCCAAGGCTGCCCAGACCTCCGGCCTTCAAGTTCATGACATTCACTAGTCCGACAAAGTGCACGCCGTTCTTGTCGAAGCTGTACCAGCCACCGCCCTGGGCTCCTTTGCCGTAGCGCTCCAGGTACGACTTGCCATCGTCACCGAGGACGTCGTGCTCTCCGGGAACGAAGAAAATGTCCTTCGCGCTGGCGGTCTTCAGCAGTTGATCCACGGTGTCGAACTCTGCCGGCTTGGAGAGATGGCTGATGTCGCCGGTGTGCAGGATGAAAGCGGGCGCGACCGGCAGAGCATTGATCTTTTCTATGGCCGCCTTAAACGTGCCAACGACGTCAGGATTCGCCGCCTTGTCAAACCCCATGTGGCTGTCACTGATCTGGACGAAGCTTAAGTCGCCCTTATGTCCATGGCCGCCGAGCGGAAAGCCGCTCAAGCTGTAGGAGTTGAGCACGCCTCCTTTGATTACGCAAAAGGCGCCAGTTCCCGCCCATGCCATGCACTTCAGAAAGCCTCTCCGGTCGATGCCGTCATGGTTGTGGTCGTGTAATAACTGGTCGCTGGTCGCGGACTTCTCGTTTTTCTTCATGGCTCGCTTCCTCAGAACGTGTCTGTCAGCAACGTTAACTGCGGAGTACAGGTTTTATTCCCGCCGGGAGCTAAGAAAGATAGGGTGCGACGTACGAATTAATGTGTGAGCAATAAGAAAGGAGGGCCACACGGCCCTCCTTGACTCGTGGCGTGCCAGACTTACTTCTTGGTTATGTTTACCGTCGGCTTCAACGGTCCTGCGCTGCAGCAAGTGATGCTTCCGAAGATGCCATGAGCTTCGTCGAAGTACCCTGCCGCGAAGTATAGCGTTGTGGTCGGACCTGAGCTCATGCCATTGCCAAAGCCGATCCCCCACAGACCATTGATCTGCAACTGAAGATTAGCTGGATTGAACAGCAGCCCAACGAAGGCCCCGGCTGGAGTGTAGGCAGCAATGACGCCGCTGCCGAACTGACCAACCAGATAA
>Ga0335082_10000545_pt1 | contig 39064 bp, 36 predicted proteins | sample Lox_Sample_41_FD_206718 | JGI IMG/M metagenome (GOLD analysis project Ga0335082, IMG submission 206718) | Soil microbial communities from Loxahatchee National Wildlife Refuge, Florida, United States - Lox_Sample_4.1 | ecosystem: Environmental > Terrestrial > Soil > Wetlands | place: USA...
GACGCCGCACGTCGCGTGCCGCGCTGGGCTTTGCGGCCCACTGCGGTCGTATCGGCGACGCCGACATAGGTTTCCAGCAGCTTCTGGTCGGCTTTGAGTGCGGCGCTTTCGCCCTGATAGACGATGCTGCCGCGCTCGACGATGATCGCCCGGTCGGTGACGCCGAGAATCTTCTGCGCGTTCTGCTCGACCAGGATCGCGGAGAGGCCTTCCTCGCGGATGATCTTGCGCAAGGCGGCCAGCAGTTCTGCGATCAGGATCGGCGCCAGGCCTTCGAGCGGTTCGTCGAGCAACATGATGCGCGGATTAAGAATGAGCGCGCGCCCGATCGCCAGCATCTGCTGCTCGCCGCCGGACAATTGGTTGCCGAGATTGCCGCGCCGTTCGGCGAGCCGTGGAAACAGCTCGTAGACTTTTTCGAGCGTCCAGCGGCCCGGCCGCGCCACTGCGGTCATGTTCTCTTCCACCGTTAGCGAACGGAATATGTTGCGTTCCTGCGGCACCCAGCCGATGCCGCAATGGGCCCGCTCGTCCGGGCGCAGACGGGTGATGTCGCGGCCGTCGAGACTGACGGTGCCGCCGATGTGGCGCGTCACGCCGACGATCGAGTTGACCAGCGTGGTCTTGCCCATGCCGTTGCGGCCGAGCAGCGCCAGCGCCTGGCCTTCTGCGATCTTGAAAGTGACGTCGCTCAGCACCACGGCCTCGCCGTAGCCCGCGGTCAAACCCTGGACGTCGAGCAGATCAGGCATCGGCCACCTCTTCGCCGAGATAGACCGCCTTGACGCGGGCATCGCGCGCGACCTCGTCGGGACTGCCCTCGACGAACAACGCGCCGTTGACCAGCACGGAGATACGGTCGGCAAACGAGAACACGATGTCCATGTCGTGCTCGATGAGGAGAACGGTGACATCCTTGGGCAGGCTCTCGACCGCGGCCAGAATCTCATGCCGCTCGTCCTCGGGAACGCCGGCCGCCGGTTCGTCGAGCAGCAACACGCGCGGACGGCAGGCGATGGCGACGGCGATCTCCAAGAGGCGCTGCTTGCCGTAAGGCAAAACGGCGGTGCGCTTGTCGATGACGTCGGTGAGGTGGAAGCGGTCGAGGATCTCGACCACCTCGCTGATCAGATCCGGCCGGCTGCCGACCACGCGCCACCAGTCGAGGCCTTGGCCGCGCCGTTCCGACACCGCCAGCCCGACCGTCTCCAGCGGCGTCAGGTCGCCAAACAATTGATTGATCTGAAACGTGCGCACGATACCGAGATGGACCCGCTCGTGCGTCGTCTTGTCGCTGATGTCATCGCCGTCGAGCAGGATGCGGCCCGAGGTCGGCTTCTGCACGCCGGTCAGCAGATTGATCAGCGTGGTCTTGCCGGCGCCGTTCGGCCCGATCAGGGCGTGGCGCGCGCCCTTGGCGATCTGCAGCGACACGTTGTTGGACGCAACCAGCGCGCCGAACCGCTTCACCAAGCCGACGGTTTCCAGCGCCACGGCCATGGTCAATGCCCTTCGCCCGGCGACACCGTCAGCCGCCGTCTCAGTGTACGCCAGCTGAGGTGCGCGGCAAAACGGCGGAACGGTCCGGTCCACTGCGAGATGCGTTCGCGTCCGACCAGCACGATCACGACCAGTACCAGGCCGATCCAGAATGGCCAATATTGCGGCGTCAGTTGCGACAGATAGTCCTGCATGAATTTAAAGACGATGGCGCCGATCAGGCCGCCGTAGAGATAGCCGGTGCCGCCGATGATCAGGATCAGCAGCAGGTCCGCCGAACGGTCGAACGAGAACACTTCGAGCGAAGCGAAGGCAGTGGTCTGCGCCAGCAAGGCGCCAGCGATTCCGGCGTAACCGGCGGCGACGGTGTAGATCGCGACCAGGCGCGCGTCGACCGAAATGCCGATCGCCGACGCCCGCAGCGGATTGCCCTTCACCGACATCAGCGACAGGCCGAACGGCGAATTCACCAGCCGGCGGGCGAGCAGGAACAGGATGAACAAGACGGTCAGGCAATAGACATAGCCGGTGTGGCCGAACATATCCAAGCGGAACATACCGAGCACCGGACCAATGGTGACGCCTTGCAGCCCGTCGGCGCCGCCGGTCAGCCAGCCGTAGCGGTTCGCCAATTCGCGCAGCACCAGCGCGACGCCCAGCGTCACCATCAGCCGCGTCAGGTCGGAGCCGCGCAGCACCAGGAAACTGGTGGCGAAACCAAGTGCGGCGGCGGCGAGGCCGGCCACGACCATCGCCAGCACCGGCTCGTTGACGATGCCGTACTTGGCGAGCAGTGCAGCGGTGTAGGCGCCCAGGCCGAAAAACGCGGCGTGGCCGAGGGAGATGATGCCGGCGTAGCCGAGGATCAGGTCGAGCGACAGCGCAAACAGGCCGAGCCAGGCGATCTCGGTGAGGATGAGGTGACGTTCCGGCAGCAGCCAGATCGCGCTAAACGCAACGAGCCAGAACACGACCTCGAGCGGCTGCCAGCGGGCGCGGGCGGAGAGCCACTCGGTGGCGACGCGGATGGCAATCGGCGGCGGCGGCATGCGGGCCTCACCGCGACGCGGCGCGGGCGAACAAACCCTGCGGCCGCCAGATCAGCACGACGATCATGATGGTGTAGATGACGAAGGAGCCGAGCGTCGGCACATAATATTTGCCGGCGACGTCGCCGATGCCGAGCAAGAGCGAGGCCAGAAACGGCCCGGTGATGCTCGATGTGCCGCCAACCGTCACCACGATCAGAAAGTAGATCATGAACTTGAGCGGGAAGGTCGGATCGAGCCCGAGAATTTCCGCACCCAGCGCGCCACCGAGCCCGGCGAGGCCGGAGCCGAAGGCAAACGTCAGGGAGAACACCCAGTTGACGTTGATGCCGAGCCCGCGCGCGACGCGACTGTCGTCGACCGCGGCGCGCAGCCGGCTGCCGAAGCGCGTCTTGGCGAGGATGAATTGCAGCGCGATCGTCAGCAGCCCGCAGAGGACGATGATCAAAAGCCGGTAGCGGCCGACGCCGACGCCGGCGATCTCGAATTGGCCCTGCAGATAGGTCGGAATCTGCACGAAGACCTGGCTCGATCCCATGACGTAGTCGGTCGCCGCCACCGACATGAAGACGAGGCCGATGGTGAACAGCACCTGGTCGAGATGCGGCTTGCTGTAGACGTGCGCGTAAAGCGTGCGCTCAAACAGGAATCCGATCGCCGCGCTGACGAGAAACGCGATCGGCAACGAGAGGAAGAAGGGAACACCGATCCGGTTGACGAGGATGACGGTGATGTAGCCGCCGGCCATGGCGAAGGAGCCGTGCGCGAGATTGATGAAATTCATCAGGCCGAGCGTCACCGAGAGGCCCGATGCGAGCACGAACAGCAGCATGCCGTAGGCAATTCCGTCGAAAAGAATTGTGAGCATGGTGACGCCGCGAACCCGGCTCGCTCCCAGAAATTCGTGCCCTGCGCGATTGTCTATCAGGCCATTTGGCCGGCGACCTGACTTTTGATAAGAAATGCGCGCGGCGACGTTTCGGCCGCCGCGCGCTATGAAACGGTCAGGCTATTTTTTCATCGCCGCCTTGACCGGATCCTTGACGGCTTTGAAGGTCTCGAACTCGACGTTGTAGAGCTGTCCGTTCTTCTTCTCGACCTTGCGCATGTAGATGTTCTGGATGATGTCGCGCGTCTCCGGATCGATCTCGATCGGTCCGCGCGGGCTCTCCCATTTCATCCCTTTCATCGCGCCGATCAGGGATTCGGCGTCGGCTTTGCCGCCGGTCTTCTTCAGCGCCATGTAGATCAGGTTCATGCCGTCATAACCGCCGACCGACATGAAGTTCGGGCGGAAGTGATTGGCTTTCTCGAAAGCCGCGACATAGGCCTTGTTTTCCGGCGAATTATGGTCGGCGGAATAGAAGTGCGCGGTGACGGTGCCGATCGCGGCATCGCCCATGCCCGGCAGCAGATCGTCGTCGGTCACGTCGCCGGGGCCGATCAGCTTGATGCCGGCTTTGTCGAGGCCGCGCTCGGCATATTGCTTCATGAAGGTGCCGCCTTGGCCGGACGGCACGAAGATGAAGATGGCGTCGGGCTTGGCGTCGGCCGCACGCTGCAGGAACGGCGCAAAGTCCGGGTTGGCGAGCGGCACGCGGATCGCTTCCGCCACGGTGCCGCCGGCCGCCTTGAAGCGCTCGGTGAACGATTTCTCCGCGTCGAAGCCCGGCGCGTAGTCGGAGACGATGGTGACGACTTTCTTGATCTTGTTCTTCGCCGCCCAGTCGGCGACGATGACGCACGACTGCGGCACCGTGAAGCTGGTGCGCACGATGTTCGGCGACTTCAGCGTGATGATCGAAGTGCCCGCCGCCATGACGAGCTCGACCACTTTGCCTTCGGTGGCGAGCGGGGCGACGACCAGCGCGGCCGGCGTGATTTCGAAGCCGGCGATGATGTTGACCTTGTCGTTGACGATCAGTTCCTGCGCCAGCCGCTTGGTGTTGTCGGGCACGCTGCCGGAATCGCGGAGGATAACCTGGATCTTCTTGCCGGCCACCGTATCGCCGTGCTGCTTCATATAGAGATCGACGGCCGCTTTGATCTGTTTGCCGGTCGACGCCTGTTGCCCGGTCATCGACACGATGAGGCCGATCTTGACGGTGTCTTGCGCGAATGCGCCGCCGGCGGCGAGCGTGCCGATGGCAAGCGCGGCAATCGCGCCAGTCGTGTATCTGAACATCATATGGGTTCCCTCCGCTTCCTCGGGTTCGTTATTAGATTGCGCCGCCCGTTTTTCTTGGCTGCAATCATGCGCTCATAACGCCAGTGCAATACCTTAGTAATTCTGTTTTGTGGAGTCACCTGTTTGCGGCTTGTCGGAGCACCGTATTACGGCAAATGGCGGCGAAGTCAGAGCTCCCCCGGCGCAGTCGAAACCTTGATTGAAGTCAATCAAAACAGCGGTGGAATGGGCCTATCTTGCACCGGTCGGCCGAACGCGTTTTGCGGCGCGCTGCCCGCACGCAAATAGCTATCACGGTGCGCGAAATCTGAATAACCGCGGCCCGGCCCTATTTGTTACCTTGGCGGTACCGTGCCTCCCGTGGGGCGCATCCGGGGCAGATTGCATGAATATTCAGCAATCTCGTTTGATATCCAACGAATCCGGCGACAGGGTGCTTAAAAGCGTCTGCCGCAGTTGCCACGGCGGCTGCGGCGTCCTGTTGCATGTCCGCAACGGCGTGCTGGAGAAGGTCGAGGGCGACCGCGACTCGCCGCTCAGCCACGGCCGCCTGTGTCCGATCGGCACGGTCACCACCGATCTCGTCTATCACCCCGACCGGTTGAAATATCCGCTGCGCCGCAAAGGCAAGCGTCAGTCTGGCGAGTGGCAGCGCATCTCCTGGGACGAGGCGCTCGACGAGATCAGTGCGCGCGTGCTGGCCATTCGCGACAAATACGGGCCGGAAGCGATCGCGCTCGGCACCGGCACCGGCCGCCATCACATCCGCTGGGTATCGCGCTTCGGCCACGCATTGGGTACGCCGAACTGGTGCGAGCCGGGCTTCGCCCAATGCTTCCACCCGCGGGTGAATGCCTCGATTCTGACCTTCGGCGATTTTCCGGTCAGTGATTTGACCGGCGACGTTGCACCGGCTTGCGTTCTTTACTGGGGGCACAACCCGGTGCTGTCGGGACCGGACGGCGAGACGCGCTTCAACGTGATGGAAGCGCTGGCCCACAATCCGCGCGTCATCGTGGTCGATCCGCGCCGCACCGCGCTCGCCGAGAAGGCCGAGTTCTGGCTGCAAATTCGGCCGGGCGCCGACGATGCGCTGGCGCTGACGATGCTCAACGTGATCATCGGCGAGAGGCTGTACGACGAGCCCTTCGTCACGCAGTGGACGCACGGCTTCGATGCGCTCGCTGCGCATGTGAAGCCATTTACGCCGGAATGGGCCGAACCGATCACGTGGGTGAGCGCCGACAAGATCCGTGCCGCCGCGCGCCTGTTCGCGCAGGCCAAGCCCGCGATGATGGAGTGGGGCTGCGCCATCGAGCACACGCCGAAATGCGTCCAGACGGTGCGCGCTGTGTCGATGCTGCCTGCCGTCACCGGCAATATCGACGTGCCGGGCGGCTGGGTCTTCGGCATGAAGGGGCTCGGCCGCTTTCCCAGTCTGATCGAGAATCTGACGCCCGAGGCCAATGCCAAGCGGCTCGGTGCCGACCAATTCAAGCTGCTCGGCGGGGAAGGTGCCGACCTACCGGCCGCACACATCCCGACGCTGCTCAAGGCGATGCGCGAAGGCAAGCCTTATCCGGTGAAAGCCTTCCTGGTGTTCGGCAACAACACGCTGACCACTTACGCCAACACCTCGCTGGTCTACGAGTCGCTGATGAAGCTCGACTTCATGGTCTGCGCCGATCTGTTCATGACGCCGACCGCGCAGCTTGCCGACATCGTGCTGCCGGCGGCGTCGTGGCCCGAGATCAACCAGCTCGCCGGACTGCCGACCGTCGCCGCCAATGTCGTTGTGGCGAACCAGAGATCGGTGCGCACCGGCGAGTGCAAATCGGATGAGGAGATCTTTGTCGAACTGGCGCGCCGCATGAAGCTGCCAGTCGGCACTGAAGCGGTGGAAGACGTGCTCGATGCGATGCTCGCCGCCGGCGGCCTGCGCATGACCTTCGATGAGATCAAGCAGAAGGGCTTCTACAAAGTCCCGTTCAAGTACCGGAAGTACGAGAACGGCGGCTTCAAAACGCCGACCGGCAAGATCGAGCTCTATTCCACGCGCTTCGAGCAGATGGGCTACGCGCCGTTGCCGAGTTACCAGGAGCCGCCGGAAAGCCCGCTGAGCACGCCGGACGTTGCCGCGGACTACCCGCTGGTGCTGACCACCGGCGGGCGCATTTCGCACTTCTTCAATTCCGAGCACCGGCAGATCGACAAGCTGCGCAAGGCGCACCGCGATCCGATCGCCGAAATCCATCCCGAGACGGCGGCGCGCTTCGCCATTGCCAAAGGCGCCTGGATGTGGATCGAAACCAGGCGCGGCCGCATCAAGCAGAAAGCCAAGCTCACCACGGGCATCGACCCGCGGGTGATCCACGTCGAGCACGGCTGGTGGTTTCCCGAACAGCCGGCGCCGGACTACGGCGTCTGGTCGTCGAACGCCAACCTGTTGACCGACAATGCGCCGCCTTACGATCCGGCCATGGGCACCTACCAGTTGCGCGCGCTCTTATGCCGCGTGGCGCCCGCCGGCCTGCCCACCGTCGACACGGAAAAAGTGGGCGTGTAAAGAAAGCCCCCGGCCGGAGGAACCCCTATGCGCATCGACGCCTACACGCACTTTTTTCCGAAAAAATTCTTCGACAAAATGCTCGAGGGCTTCGGGCAGTACAAGGACATGGGCAAGCGGGTACGTGCGATCCCGCCGCTGTTCGATCTTGACGCGCGCAAGAAGATCGTCGACACGCACAAGGATTACCAGCAGATCCTCGCCTATCCGCAGCCGCCGATCGAACGGCTGACCTCGAACCCGCAGCAGATCGACGAGTTCTGCCGCATCATCAACGATGGTTTTGCGGAGCTCTGCGCCAAGGAGGCGCAGCATTTCCCCGGCTGGATCGCGCAGGTTTCGCTCGACGCGCCGGATGCCGGCGTCGCCGAGGCCGAGCGCGCGATCAAGGAGCTCGGCGCGCTCGGCGTGCAGATCTACACCAATGTCGCCGGCAAGCCGATCGACCGGCCGCAATACCTGCCGTTCTGGAAAAAGATGAACGATCTCGGCAAGCCGGTCTGGCTGCATCCGGCGCGCGGCGCCGAGACGCCCGACTATCTGGACGAGAAGAAGTCGCTGTACGAAATCTGGTGGACCTTTGGCTGGTCTTACGAGACGGCGACCGCGATGATGCGGCTGGTCTATTCCAAGATCATGGACAACCACCCGAACCTGAAGATCATCACCCACCATTTCGGCGGCATCGTGCCGATGCTGGAAGGCCGCATCGGCCCGGGCAACGACGTGATGGGCTCGCGCACCACCGATGAGGATTACGTCGCCCTGCGCAAGAGCCTGAAGAAGCGGCCGCTCGACTACTTCAAGCAGGATTTCTACGCCGACACCGCGGTGTTCGGCGGCGTGCCGGCGACCAAATGCGGGTTGGAATTCTTCCCCGTCGACAAGATCGTGTTCGCTTCCGATTGCCCGTTCGATCCGGAAAACGGCGCGATGTATCCGCGCGTCACGCTGCAGATTCTGGAATCGCTCAAGCTCGACAAGCAAACCAGCGACAAGATTTTCTACAAGAATCTCGAAGCCGTCACCGGCCGCAAGCTGGTCAAATAGTCGAACCGCTACTTGGCCGGCTGTTTTTCGGTCATCGTTTGCGCCACGGCTTCGGCATGGAAGTCGCCGGTGAGACCTTGGCTGCTCATCAATGCCGGATAGGCGGCGATGAATTCCGCTTGAATGACGTCGAAGGGCACGTCGGCGAAGGTGCCGCGGTCGCGCAGATATTCCATGTGCCGCCGCCCGGCCGGATCGAACGGCTGGAACAGCGAGTCGGTGCGGCCGTCGAAATCGAGCGGCTTGATATTGGCGCGCTCGCACAGCGCCAAGTCGAAGGCCGGCGTTGCCTTCACCCAGCGCCCGCCAAGATAAAGCTCGGTGTAGGAGTGCCAGATGAAGGTGTCGGTCTTCACCATCTCATAAAGCCGGCGCGAGGTGAGGTGGTTGCGCACGTCGGCGTAACCGACCCGCGACGGCACGCCGATGACGCGCGCGCCGGCGGCGAGCAGCGCCGACTTGCCGATGCAGAAGCCGCGGCCGCGCGCCAGAACGCTGCTGGCGCGAAAATTCTCCGGGTCCGATAGGCTGACGTAAGGATCGTAGATGATGCCGTCGCGCACGGCGGCGTAGAGCTTGAGGATTGCCACGTCCGCGTCGCTCGCGCCTTGCGTCGCTTGCCCGGCGAAGGCGATCACCTGCGGCGCGCCGCTGTCGACGAATGTTGCCGCCGCAAGATATTGAGCCATGTCCATTGCTGCGCGTTCCAACTCTATCAAGAATAGGTCAGCTGCCTAGGCAATGCCTTGCATTCGGTCAAGAAACGTCTGGACGCTGCCGCGTCGCCGACCGGTACAATATATGGCGAAGGCGGCGGCTGCGAATTTTCGGCGACGCCGGCTTGACAATTCTCTCATCTGGAATATAATCCTAGTCGCTCGGATTGCCTCCGGAGCGCGGTCATGGCGCGTCCCGAGAGGCGAGCCGGGTGCGGTGCGCCGACAATGCGCATCGCGGATGGAGCGCCCGGGGGGCGCCGGGCCCGTTCGCCAACGGGCTCGCGCGTCTCGCCAGACGCGCGGCGGGTTGCGCCAAACCCGCCAAGGGGCGTTGCGCCAACGCCCCTGGCGCCCTCCCGGCGCTCCATTCCCCTTTGGGGAAAGGAAAAAGGGAAGCCGGCCTCCCCGGGCCGTTCAAAGAACAGGGGCGATGACGCTTGCCTGCCTCAAACCGCATCCTGAGGAGCCGTGCGAAGCGCGGCGTCTCGAAGGATGAAGGCCCGTGAATCGGTGACCTCATGGTTCGAGACGCGCCGCTTCGCGGCGCTCTTCACCATGAGGGCGAAGGTGGCGATTATTCCTGCGACACCGGCGGATCGAGATCGTCGGCCCAGTTCTCGCCCGGTTTTGGATATTTACGCAGCAGCCGGTGCACGAGCTGGACGTGTTCCGCTTCCTCTTCGACCAGCTCCGACGCCAGCTCCTTGACCTTGGGGTCTTTGGTGTTTTCCACGATTGACGTGAAGTAGGCGAGCGCGCGTTCCTCGCCGGCGAGCGACAGCTGCAGCGCGTGCCACGGCGTCATCATGTAATGCGCGGAGCCGAGGTCGGCTTCTTCCGGGCTCTCGCCCTTCTCGAATTTTGCCATCTCGCGGGCGCGGGCGACGACGTCGAAATCGCCGGCCATGCGGCGGATTTCCTCGCCATGAATGCCCTCGGCGCGGGCGAGATCGCGAAAGATCTTCACCAGTTCCGGATTGTTGTGCGTCTCCATCTGGTCGGCCAGCAGCTTGTAGCGGTCGACGGCGTCGATTTCGATCTGGTAGGCGACAGCCAGGAGATCGTGGAGATTGGCAACCTTCGGCGTGCTCGGCGATTTGCTCATAGCTCGAAGTCCTTTTCCAACGCGGACAGGTCGACGTCGTTCTTGCCGGCGGCGGGCTGATAGGGCGTGCGCGTGCCGCGATACAAAATACCGATGTTGAAGCCGTCATCGGTCATCAGCCGGCGCGCCGCCTTGCCTTGGTCGGAAGTCTCGGTGACCGGCGCCGCATGGACCTGTTCCTTCCAGGCCTTTTCGTCAGGACGGAAGGTGACGCAGGGGCTCAGGATTTCAACGAAGGAGAAGCCCGGATGCTTGATCGCTTCCGCCAGAATATCGGCGGTGTGGTTGGGATCGCCGGAGAAACAGCGGGCGATGAAGTTGGCGCCTGAGGCGAGCGCGACCACCAGCGGATGGAACGGCCGCACCTTGGTGCCGCCCGGCGACAGCGCGGTGTCAAATTCCGGCTCGGTGGTGGGCGACGGCTGGCCCTTGGTCATGCCGTAGATGTGATTGTCCATGACCACGTAGGTCATGTCGACGTTGCGTCGGCAGGCGTGCAGGAAATGGTTGCCGCCGATCGAGTAGCCGTCGCCGTCGCCGCTCGCGACCACGACGGTCAAATCGGGCCGCGTGACTTTGAGGCCTGCGGCGAGCGCCAGCGATCGGCCGTGTACGCCATGGAAGCCGTAGCAATTGGTGTAGGCGGGAATGCGCGACGAGCAGCCGATGCCGGAGACGACGACAATCTCTTCCGGCGGCAATCCCAATTGCGCGAAGGCGCGGGTGAACGACATCAGCACGTGATAGTCGCCGCAGCCGGGACACCAGATCGGCTTGACGTCGGATTTGTAGTCGGCCTGCTTGAAGGCGCGGGTCTCGACGTTCATGGTCATCTCCATTCGGCGATGGCGCGATGGATTTCGCCGCCGGTGATCGGCAGCGGCCCGGGCCGGCTCAACATGCGCATCGGCGCCGGCAGGTCGTAATGCGCGCGGAGGAACTTGCTGAACTGCGCGCCATGGGTCTGCTCGACGGCGAGGATGCGCTTGACGCCTTTCAGCGCCGCAGCGAGCCGCTCCGGCTGCACCGGCGCGAGCAGGCGCGGCGCGACCATGCGCACCTTGATGCCGTCGGCGGCGGCGAGCGCCACCGCTTCGCGCGCGGCGCCGGTGAGCGAGCCCCAGGTGATGACGGCAAGATCGCCCGAACCTTCGACAGTTGCCCAATGGTCGCCGTAGTTGAAGCGCTCGAGCTTGTCGCGGCGCTTGTCGAGCTGCGCCAGATGATCGGCGGCGCCGCTGGTCGGCGTGCCGCGCTCGTTATGGGTGAGGCCGTCGGCAGTGTACTGGCCGCCGCGCGTTCCCGGAATCGCCATCGGCGACACGCCGTTCGCCGCCATGGCATGGCGCTTGTAGGTGCCCGAAATTTCGGTCGCGACCGCGCGCGCGCCGATGAAGGCGACATCGGCCGGCCGCTCGATGGCGGCGCGCGACTGGCCCATGAACTGGTCCGACAGGACGATCGCCGGCGCCTGTAGGGTTTCCGCCAGATACGTCGCCCATTGCGTCGTGAATACGCAGTCGCCGATCGATTGCGGCGCCAGCACCAGGTGCGGCGCGTCGCCATGCATGCCGTAGATGGCGATGTTGAGGTCGCCCTGTTCGGACTTCGTAGGGATGCCGGTCGAGGGTCCGCCGCGCATCACGTCGATGACGACGACCGGGATTTCCGCGGCGGTGGCAAGCCCGAGCGCCTCAATCATCAGCGACAGGCCGGGACCGGCGGTTGCGGTCAAAGCCGGCGTGCCGCCATAGGAAGCGCCGATGATCATGTTGATGGCGGCGAGCTCGTCCTCGGCCTGCAGCAGCGCGCCGCCGACCTTGGTCAGATTGGGCGCCAGCCATTCGAGGATTTCGGTTGCCGGCGTGATCGGATAGGCGGCGGCGAAACGGATGCCGCCGCGCACGGCGCCGAGTGCGGTCGCCTCGTTGCCCGACAGCAGCCAGCGCCGTTGTTTGCTCGGCTTCGGCGCGGCCAGCTTCATGCCGAGATCGATGCCGGCGGCGGCGCCGAAGCCGACCTTGATGCCGGCGAGACTCGCCTCGAGCGCCGCCGATCCCTTGTCGGAAAGGCGTTTCTCGATCGGCGCAAAGGTCTGCTCGATGGTAAAGCCGAGCAGGCGGCCGGCGATGCCGAGCGCGATCATGTTCGCCCGTCCATCGGGGATCGCTTTGGCCATCTCTTTGAGCGGCACCTCGACCACGCGGGCGCCGGCCTCCGTGACTATCGGCGGCAAGTCGCCGCCGCGCGGATCGCTGATGACCAAGGTCTTCGGTCCGGCCTTGATTTCGGCGCCGAAGCGGGCGGCGTTGAGCCAGTCGATGCCGATGATGAGGTCGAAGCGGTCGGGCATGGACTCGACCGGATGGCTTGCAAGCCGCAGCAAGGCGGCCGCTTCGCCGCCGCGAATCTGCGGTCCCAGGGTGCGGGTCGACAGACCGTGCCAGCCGGCGGCGCAGGCAGTTTCGAGCAGGCTGTCGCCGGTGGTCAGCGCGCCGGCGCCGCCGCTGCCGATGATCGCGATGGAGATGCTGGGCGAGGCTGCCATGGCCGTTTTCCCCTTGATTGGAGGCCGTTTTCACGGACGCACGGCTCCAATATGTATTTAAGTACTAGAATGCGTTTTTTTGCTTTTCCTTGACCTTGATCAAGGCAGTTCGCGCCCCCGCTCACGAAGAATGAAAGCCGAGGCCACGTCGGTCAGGCGATGGGCTCGCCGTGCAAGTTGGAGGGCAGATCGATGGCCGCCAAGCCAATTCGCTGGATGATGACGGGCGCGGGCAAGCCCTTTGTCCCCATGGAATTCGAGATCGGCACGCTCGCCCCCGACGAAGTCCTGGTCGAAATCGCCGGCTGCGGCGTCTGCCATACCGACCTCGGCTACTATTACGACGGTGTGCGCACCAAGCACGAATTGCCTTTGGCGCTCGGCCACGAGATCAGCGGCCATGTCGTCGATACCGGCACCGACGCGCTGTGGTTTACCGACCGCGCAGTGATCGTTCCGGCGGTGATCCCGTGCGGCGAGTGCGACGCCTGCAAGCGCGGCAAGGCGACCATCTGTCCGAACCAGAAAATGCCGGGCAACGACATTCAGGGCGGCTTTGCCACCCACATCGTCGTGCCGGCGCGCGGACTGTGCGTCGTCGACGAACGCCGCCTGGCCTCGGTCGGCATTGACCTCGCCGATCTGTCGGTGATCGCCGATGCGGTGACCACGCCCTATCAAGCCGTTGTGCAGGCCGGCGTCGGCAAAGGCGATCTGGTCATCGTCAATGGCGTCGGCGGCGTCGGCGGTTATGCCGCGCAGATCGCGGCGGCGATGGGCGGCGTCGTGGTCGCGGTCGATATCAACGACGACAAGCTCGCGGCGATCCGCGGGCAGGGCGCCTCGCTCACGCTCAACGCGCGCCAAATGTCGCCGCGCGACCTGAAGGCGGCGATCCAGAAATTCGCCAAGGAGCACGGCCTGCGCCAGACCGAGTGGATCATCTTCGAGTGCTCCGGCAGCAAAGCCGGCCAGGAGTCGGCGTTCGGCCTGATCAACCATGGCGCGACGCTGTGCGTGGTCGGCTTCACCATGGACAAGGTCGAGGTGCGGCTGTCGAACCTGATGGCCTATCACGCACGCGCGCTCGGCAACTGGGGCTGTCCGCCCGAGCTTTATCCCGATGCCCTAGAATTGGTGATGAACGGCCGCGTCAAGGTCACGCCGTTCGTCGAGAAGCACCCGCTCAGCGACATCAACCAGGTGTTCGCAGCAGTTCACTCCGGCGCGCTCAAGCGGCGCGCTGTTCTCGTTCCCGCGCTGTCAGGAGCATCGCAATGAGCGCCGAAGCCGCCCGCGCCGCCGTGCAAGATACCGAGCCCAAGGATCACAACCTAGTCAGCGACGCCGCGCGCGCGGCGGTCTCCAAGAGCGTGCATTACGAGAAGCGGCCGGTGAAGGGCAGCGACGGCAAACCGGTGGCCGGATTGTTCAATGCCTGGATCACCCTCGACAACCCGAGCCAGTTCAACTCCTACAACACCGATATGGTGAAGGCGACCATCCTCGCATTTCGCGCCGTGAGCGCCGCGCGAGACGTCGTCGCGGTTGTGTTCACCGGCGTCGGCGACAAGGCCTTCTGCACCGGCGGCAATACCAAGGAATACGCCGAATATTATGCCGGCAATCCGCAGGAATATCGCGGCTATATGCGGCTATTCAACGACATGGTCTCGGCCATCCTCGGCTGCGACAAGCCGGTGATCTGCCGCGTCAACGGCATGCGCATCGGCGGCGGCCAGGAAATCGGCATGGCCTGCGACTTCTCGATCGCGCAGGATCTCGCGCGGTTCGGCCAGGCCGGTCCCAAGCACGGATCGGCGCCGATCGGCGGCGCCACCGACTTCCTGCCCTACATGATCGGCTGCGAGCAGGCGATGGTGTCCGGCCTGTTGTGCGAGCCGTTCTCGGCGCACAAGGCCTATCGCCTCGGCATCATCAGCGAGATCGTGCCGGCGCTGAAGGTCGACGGCAAGTTCGTCGCCAATCCGATGGTCGTCAATGACCGCTATCTCGACGAGTACGGCCGTATCGTGCACGGCGAGTTCAAGACCGGCGCCGCCGCGGCCGAAGGCCAGGCGCTGCTCAAGCGCGGCACTATCGACCTCAGCCTGCTCGACGAGCGTGTCGAGGCGCTGTGCACCAAGTTGCTCTACACGTTCCCCGAATGCACGACCAAGACGGTCGAGGAACTGCGCAAGCCGAAGCTGCAGGCGTGGAACGCCAACAAGGAAAACTCGCGTGACTGGCTGGCGCTCAACATGATGACCGAAGCGCGCGCCGGCTTCCGCGCGTTCAACGAGGGTACCAAGGAGACCGGCCGTGAGGTCGATTTTGTGGCGCTGCGCCGCGCGCTCGCCGCCAACACGCCGTGGAGCGACGATCTGACCGACAGCATCCAGCCGCGGGCGAGGTCCTGACCGTGAGCGAGCCGCTCAAGCTCTGGCACGAGGCGGACGGCCGGCTGCTGCGGCTGCGCCTGAACCGTCCGAAGGCCAATCTGATCGACGCGGCGATGATCGCGGCGCTCGCCAAGGCGCTGGCCGACGAACTCGGCAATGCCCAGCTCGGCGCGGTGCTGATCGACGCCGAAGGACCGCATTTCAGCTTCGGCGCCAGCGTCGAAGAGCACCTGCCGGCGCAATGCGCGGCCATGCTGGAAGGACTGCATAATTTGGTCCTGCGCATGGTTGAGTCGCCGGTGCCGCTGCTCATCGCCGTGCGCGGCCAATGCCTCGGCGGCGGCTTGGAAGTCGCGCTTGCCGGCCATCTGATGTTCGTTGCGCCCGACGCTAGCCTTGGCCAGCCGGAAATGAAGCTCGGCGTGTTCGCCCCGGCCGCTTCCTGTCTGTTGCCGGAACTGATTGGCCCGCAGCGCGCGCTCGATTTGCTGTTGTCCGGCCGCAGCATCACCGGCGCTCAGGCGGCAGCAATCGGCATCGCGCACGAAGCGGCGGCCGATCCCGAACACGCTGCGCTCGCTTATTTCGATGAACATCTCAAGCCGAAGAGCGCGAGCTCGCTTCGTCTCGCCGTCAAGGCGGCGCGGCTCGATTACGTCAAGCGCGTCAGGGACAAGATCCGCGCCGTCGAGCGGCTCTATCTCGACGAACTCATGGCCACGCACGACGCGGTGGCCGGTCTCGAAGCCTTCATCGCCAAGAGGTCGCCGCAATGGCAACATCGCTGAAACAACCGGCCGTCGCCGACATCGTCGCCCGCGCCACCGCGCTGTTCGAGGATCTCAATTTCAGCTCGGCGCGCGAATGGAAAGCGGCCAAGCCCGGCCGCAAGGTGATCGGCTATATGCCGATCTACGTGCCGCGTGAGTTGATGCATGCCGGCGACATGCTGCCGCTCGGCATCGTTGGCGGCGGCGATCAGCTCGAAGTCATCCACGGCGACGCCTACTATCAGAGCTACATCTGCCGCATTCCGCGTTCGACCGTGGAGCTCGGCGTCTCCGGCCGCATCGATTTCGTCGACGGCATGCTGTTCCCCTCGATCTGCGACGTCATCCGCAACCTGTCGGGCATGTGGAAGATGATGTTCCCGCACGTCTACTCGCGCTATTTCGACGTGCCGCAGAACTACAAGGACGAGATCGGCGGCAACTACTACATCAACGAACTGGCCGAGCTGCGCGAGGACCTCGGCAGGCTGCGCGGCAAGCCGATCACCGATGCCGAACTGGCGAATTCGATCGGCGTTTACAACGAGAACCGCCGGCTGGTGCGCGAGCTTTACAATTTCCGCGCCGGAAAGCCGTGGCAGGTGCCGGCCGCCGAAGTCTATCTGCTGATGCGCGCCGGACTGGTGCTGCCGGTCGAGCAGCACTCGGACATGCTGCGCGACTATCTCGCCGCGGTCCGCGTCGAGCAGCGGCCGAAGCGCGACAACTGCCGTATCGTCCTCACCGGCGTGTTCTGCGAGCAGCCGCCGCTCAACCTGATCAAGTCGCTGGAGCTCGCCGGCTGCTACGTGGTCGACGACGATCTTCTGCTGGTGACGCGCTGGCTCACCGCCGATGTGCCGATCGACGGCGATCCGATGCGCAATCTGGCGCTCACCTTCCTGCACCATTCGGAGTCGACGGCGGCGAAGTACGAGCCGAACCAGAAGGAAAAGGGCCAGCACCTGGTGCGCGCGGTCAAGCGCACCGGCGCCGAAGGCGTCATCTTTGCTTGCCCGAGCTTCTGCGATCCGGCGCTGCTCGACCGGCCGATCCTGCAGCACGTGCTCAAGGATGCCGGCATTCCCTACATCGCCTTCAAGTACGCGGAAAACTCCGGCCAGATGCAGCCAATTCGGGAACAGGCCGGCACCTTCGCCGATTCGATCAAACTCTGGAGCGGAAAATGAGCGCCGGCACCAAGATCGTCACCCCCAAAGCCGCGCCTGCCAAGGAGGTCGAGAAAGATGCCTCCATGCAGAAGCAGAAGGACATGATGGCGGCGCATTACGACCGCCTGACCGGCGCGCACGAGACCGGCGCCAAGGTGTGCAACACCTTCGTGCCCGGCAATCTCAACGAGCTGATCATGTGCTTCGATCTGCTCAACAACCTGCCGGAGATCAACGCCATCCAGAGCGGCCTGCGCCGCCAGTCCGGCGGCTACGTGCTCGAGGCCGAGAAGATCGGCCACTCCGAGGACGTCTGCACCTATGTGAAGTCGGACATCGGCATGATGGCCAAGGGCAATATCGGGCCCAACGGCAAGAAGATGCCGGATCCGGACGTACTGCTCCTGTCCTATACCGGCTGCTTCACCTTCATGAAGTGGTTCGAGCTTTTACGCGAGCAGTACAAGTGTGAAACGATCATGTTGCACACGCCCTATATGGGCGACGGCAAGATCACCAAGAACATGGTCGAGTACATGGTGAAACAGCTCAAGGAAGAAGTGATCCCGAAGCTTGAGCGCGCCTCCGGCGTCAAGTTCGACATCGACCGTTTGCGCGAGTACCTGAAAAAGTCGACCAAAGCCGAGGACAATCTGGTCCACGTGCTGCAGCAGGCGAAGAAAAAGCCGTCGCCGATCGACGCCTATTTCGGTGGCATCTATTACATCGGCCCGATCTTCGGCGCCTTCCGCGGCACCCAGGACGCGATCGACTACTACGACTTCCTGCGTGAAGAGATCGACGAACGCGTGGCGCAGGGCAAAGGCCCGGTCACGCCCGACGGCGACATGGGCAAGGAACGCTATCGCTTGGTGACCGAAGGGCCGCCGAACTACACGAACTTCCGCCAGTTCTGGAAGATGTTCTACGACGAAGGCGCGGTGGTGGTTGCCTCGAGCTACACCAAAGTCGGCGGCGTCTACGACTTCGGCTTCCGCCACGACCCCGAAAAGCCGCTGGAGACGCTCGCCGAGTACTGCCTCGGCGTCTACACCAACCGCAGCCTGCCGATGCGCATCGACATGTTGTGCAATTACATCGACGAATACGACGCCGACGGGCTTTTGATCAACTCGATCAAGAGCTGCAACAGCTTCTCGGCCGGCCAGCTCTTGATGATGCGCGAAGTGGAAAAGCGCACCGGCAAGCCGGCGGCCTTCGTCGAATCCGACCTGGTCGATCCGCGTTACTTCTCGGCGGCCAACATCAAGAACCGCCTGGAAAGCTACTTCCAGATGGTCGAGCAGAAGCGCGCCGGCGCGCGCGCGGCTTGAGCGAGGCAAACCCATGAAAACCTTCGTCGGCATCGACCTCGGCTCGACCACCACCAAGGCGGTGGTGCTCGACGAGAACAGCACTGTCATCGGGCGCGGCATCACCAATTCGCGCTCGAACTACGCGACCGCGGCACGCGTCGCCAGCGAGGAGGCGCGCATCGACGGCCGCTTCACGCTGTTCCGCCGCGCGCTCAACGCCGGCGGCGGCAACAGCGGCGAGCTCGACGAATTCCTCGGCGCGCTGGAGCGCGCCTTCCGCCTCGAGCAATTCCTCGAGCAACTCGGCGATCTGGAAGAGACCTGCCGCGGCCAGGTCAAAGGCGAACGTTTTGCCAAGGTCGAAAGCGGCGTACGCGATGCGCTGGTCGAGGTATTCAACCATCTGCGCGAGGAAGCGCCGTCGCTCTACGCGCCCGGCGCCAAGCGCAAGTCCGACTTCTTCCGCGACATCGCCGGCTCGCGCTATCACGCCCACGCCGAAGAGGTCGCACGCGCGGCCGGCCTGCCGTACGAGCTTCTGCTCAACGTCTACGACAAATCGATCATCGACGTGGAAAACAGGCCGCCGGCGGGCGGCCTCAGCGAGAAATTTCGCCGTGCGCTCGACCGCGTGCTCGCCGCCGACAGCGTGGTCAAGACCGGTTCGACCGACGTGCCCAAGACCATCGTCGAGACGCTCGGCATCGATCTGGAAGAAAGCTATCTGGTTGGCACCGGCTATGGCCGCGTCACGCTGCCGTTCTCCAAGGAACATATCCGTTCCGAGATCCTGTGCCATGGCCTTGGCGCGCATATGATGTATCCGAAGACGCGTACTGTGCTCGATATCGGCGGCCAGGACACCAAGGGCATCCAGGTCGACGCCAGCGGCATCGTCGCCAACTTCCAGATGAACGACCGCTGCGCCGCCGGCTGCGGCCGCTATCTCGGCTATATCGCCGACGAAATGAATATGGGCCTGCACGAGCTCGGTCCCATGGCGATGAAATCGGACAAGCCGGCGCGCATCAACTCGACCTGCACCGTGTTCGCCGGCGCCGAGCTGCGCGACCGACTGTCGCTCGGCGAGAAACGCGAGGACATCCTCGCCGGCCTGCATCGCGCCATCATCCTGCGCGCCATCTCCATCATCTCCCGCTCCGGCGGGGTCACCGATGAGTTCACCTTCACCGGCGGCGTCGCCAAGAACGAGGCGGCGGTGCGCGAACTGCGCAAGCTGATCAAGGAGAACTACGGCGAGGTGACGATCAACATCAACCCGGACTCGATCTATACCGGCGCGCTCGGCGCGTCCGAGTTCGCCCGCCGCGCCTATGAGAGCGGCGCCAGACCGGAGGCAAGCGCATGACCATCGCAGCAGGCATCGACGTCGGCACCGGCGCCGTCAAGGCCGCGGTTTTCGAGGTTGACGGCGACAATACGAAATGGCTGGCGCGCTCGGTGATGCGCATCCGCCAGCGCGACCCGATGGAGCTCGCCCGCATTGCCTTCGACCAGGTGCTGGAAGACGCCAAGCTCAAGGAAAAGGACGTCGACTACGTCGCGACGACCGGCGAGGGCGAGAGCATTCCGTTCCACACCGGCCACTTCTACTCGATGACCACCCACGCGCGCGGCGCTGTTTACCTCGAGCCGGAATCGCGCTCGGCGCTCGATTGCGGCGCGCTGCACGGCCGCGCCATCTCGATCGACGAGCGCGGCAAGGTCTTGAGCTACAAGATGACCAGCCAGTGCGCGTCGGGCTCCGGGCAGTTCCTGGAGAACATCGCGCGCTACCTCGGCATCGCCCAGGACGAGATCGGCGGGCTGTCGCGGCAGGCCGACAACCCGGAGATCGTGTCGTCGATCTGCGCCGTTCTGGCGGAGACCGACGTGATCAACATGGTGTCGCGCGGCATCTCAGCGTCGAACATCCTCAAGGGTATCCACCTGTCGATGGCCGGGCGCCTGTCCAAGCTCCTGAAATCAATTGGCGCCACCGATGGCGTGGTGATGGTCACCGGCGGGCTCGCGCTCGATGCCGGCCTGGTCGCGGCCATCGAGGAAGACGTGTCCAAGATGAAGGACATGAAAGTCAAAATCCGCAGCCACCCGGATTCGATCTACGCGGGGGCGATCGGCGCCGCGCTGTGGGGCGCTTTCCGCCACGAGAAGCTCGCCCAGGCGGCATAAACGGAGAAACGAACCATGGCCCTGATGATCACCGAAGCCTGCACGGCCTGCGATGCCTGTGAACCGGTCTGCCCGAACAAGGCGATCACCGCCGGCAATCCGATCTACGTCATCGATCCGATGAAGTGCACCGAATGCGTCGGCGCCGAGGACGAGCCGCAATGCAAGCTCGTCTGTCCGGCCAACTGCATCGATCCCAATCCGGACTGGAACGAATCGCAGGACGACCTGCTGGCCAAATACCAGCAGCTGCACGGCTGACGCCAACCGGCAAACCAGAACGCGCGAGGCGCTTTCATGAACACCGCTGCCGCGACCATCGACAATACGGTGCGCCCGTTGCGCGCCGCCGACCTCGAACGCATCATCGCCATCGATTCGGCGCATGTCGGCGAGCCGCGCCGCCGCTTTTTTGAAAAGCGGCTAGCGCACGCCAAGCAGCACCCGGACGACTATGTCCATGTCGGCGTCACCCGCAACGGCGCGCTGGTTGGCTTTGCCTTCGCCCGCGTGCTGCACGGCGAATTCGGCCGCGAGCAGGCGAGCGCCACGCTGGACGCGGTCGGCGTCGAGCACGACAGCCGCGACCGCGGCGTCGGTCGCTCGTTGATGGCAGCTCTCACAAAGCTGCTCCGCGAGAACGGGGTGCAGTCGCTGCAATCGCAAGCCGACTGGACAAACAGCGCTCTGCTGCGGTTCTTCGATTCGTCCGGCTTTCGGCTGGCACCGCGGCTGGTGCTGGAGCGTTCCGTGCTGACGCCGCTCGCCGAACCCGTCGACGAAGAATGACCCGACAAGGAGTGAGAGCATGGTTGCGAAGACCGGCATCACCATCCCGCAACACGTGGGCGAAGCCGCCGAAGTCAATTACAGCGGCGCACCCGCCGCCGACTTCGGGCCGCTGGCACGCGACAAGATTCCGGTGCGCTCCATGGCCGAGCGCGACCTGCGCGCGCTGGTGACGATCGATAAGCGTATCACCGGCCGCGACCGCGCCGCTTATTTTCAGCGCAAGCTTGCCGATGCGCTGACTGAATCGGATGTCTGCGTGTCGCTCATCGCCGAGCTCGACGGTGGGCCAGTCGGCTTCATCATGGCGCGCGTCGATCTCGGCGAATTCGGCCGGGTCGAGACCACCGCGGTGATCGACACCATCGGCGTCGATCCGGACTATCAGAACAGAGGTGTCGGCCGCGCCTTGGTGTCGCAGCTCCTGACCAATCTCGGCACGCTGCGCGTCGAGAAAGTGCGCACCGAAGTCGACTGGCAGGACCACGATCTACTCGCCTACCTTGACCGCAACGGATTTCTGCCGGCCCAGCAGCTCTGCTTCGACCAACTGCTCGGCTGACGGCGATGCTTATCCAATCAAAACCGGCCGGCCATGGGCATTATGATTTTCGCGGCCGGTGCGCAGTTGTCACCGGCGGCAGCCGCGGCATCGGCCAGGCGATCGCCGACGCGCTAGGCGAGTCTGGCGCCGAAGTCTATGCCTTCGACGTCGGCGAGCCGGAAAAGCTGGCGAGCTTTCCGCATCGCTTTATGCGCATCGATATCACCGACACCAATGCGGTGAAGGCCGCCATTGCCGGGCTGCCGCAGCCGCCGACGCTGCTGGTCAATAACGCCGGTATCACGCGGGACCGTTCGATCGCCAAAATGAGCGACGCCGACTGGGCGACGGTGCTCAATGTCAATCTTACCGGCGCCTTCAACATGATCCGTGCCGTCGCGCCGTCAATGGCGGCGCAAGGCTTCGGCCGCATCGTCAACATCACGTCGATCAACGGCCTGCGTGGCAAGTTCGGCCAGGCCAATTACGCGGCGGCAAAAGCCGGCCTGATCGGCCTGACCAAGACGGCTGCGCGCGAATTCGGCAAGAAGGGTGTTACGGTCAATGCGGTCGCGCCCGGCATGGTGATGACCGACATGGCTCGCACCTTGCCGCAGGAGATTCTCGATCGCGCGGTGTCCGAGGCGGCGCTCGCCGAACTGGCCGAGCCTCAGGACATCGCTGACGCGGTGCTGTTTCTATTGTCGGACGCGGCGCGCGCTATCACCGGCGAAGTACTGCGCGTCGATGCGGGTCAATATATTTGACGGCCGGGCGTCAGCCCCAGCGCACCATGCGCAGCATGACGCCGCCTTCGCAGTCGCCGCAATGCGATTGCTCGAGTTCGTGGCTCCAGCCGCGCTCCTCGAGTTCGGGATAGAGGAAGATCGGCTCTTGATCGAAATGCCCAACCAATGCGCCATCGATCTGACCGTTTTCGATCGCCTGCAAGACCGCTAGCAGCGGCTCCGGCGGCGCGAGCCCGCGCAGATCGATGTGCACGGCATCGACGGTGCGCCAGATGCGCGATCCGTCGGCCGGCGCCGCATGGTCGTGGTGGTGATGCACGGCAAAGCTCCGCGTCGCTGGGCAAGCCCGATAAATCGGTACCAAAATGCCTAATTCTCCGCTATCCACTCTTGACCTGAATCAAGGAGCGCAACGATTGCCGACGGCCGCAAAAACGCGCACGGCGAAATCCGAAGCCGCAGTGCGGGTCCGCCGCGTGCAGGCTGCCGATATTCCGCAGGTGATCGGGCTCGATACTCGCGTCACTAAGCTCGCCAAGGCTGCATACTGGAACGACATCTTCCGCCGCTACGGCAGGCGGCGGCTCAATGAGCGTTTCTTCCTGGTGGCCGAGGGCGGCGAAACGCGCGCCGAGCGGCGCGTGCTCGGTTTCATCATCGGCGAAGTCCGCGCCTGGGAATTCGGCTCCACGCCCTGCGGCTGGGTTTTTGCGCTGTCGGTCGAACCGGATGAGCGCCTGCAGAATGTCGGCGACGCGTTGTTCGAGGCGATCTCGCGCGAATTCAAGAAGGCAGGCGTGAGCAAGATGCGTACCATGGTGGCGAGAGACGACCGTCTTCCCATGTTGTTTTTCCGCAGCGAGGGGATGATGGCGGGACCCTATATCCAGCTGGAGAAGGACCTCGAGTGAGCGGGCAGACACTATGAGGCTGCAGATCTCTTCCCGGCTCGCCATTTTCGCGGCGCTCGAATTGGCTGCGCGCGAGGGCAGCCAGCTGTCGGTCGCCGAGATCGGCGAGAAGTACGGCGTCTCCAGCCATCACCTCGCCAAGGTCATGCACGTCATGGGACGCGCCGGCCTAGTGCGCTCGGTGCGCGGCGCCGGCGGCGGCTATCAGTTTTCCGGCAATCCACGGCGCACGACGCTGCTCGACATCGCGCAATTGTTCGAGGAACTGAGCTCGGTCGAGTCCGATGCAGCCCACGATGCGACGCCCGAGGATGCGGCCTTGCGTCAGGTGCTCAATGAGATCGATGATATTGCCCGCGCGACGCTCGGATCGATCACCATCGCCACCATGCGCAAGCTGGTCGATCGCCGCGCCAATGGCCGCGAGCCGGTGAAGCCGGGCCCGCGCAAATCGCTGCGGACCTAAGGTTTTGGCCTTTATTTATCTTCGCACCTGCACAAGAGATGCGGTGAATCCGGCGGCTTAAACCGCAATGATTCCCAGTTTGATCGGCACTATTGTGCGACGCAGCATAAACCGAAATTTGCTGCCCAATCCTGATTGATCGAGATCAAGGCGGTAGAGCCTCTCGCCTCATTGACTGCTGCGGTATTTCGCTGAGGCGTACCTGATGGCTTCCAAGCTGACGGCTGGCGACCTGCAAATTATCAACCGCATCGCGGTTTTCCGCGGGCTGAAGGCTGAGACCGTCGAACACATCATCGCGCCCGCCACCGCGCTCATGTTGCGGCCGCATGAATGGATCATGCGCCAGGACGATCCGGCGACTTCCTTTTTCATCGTCATCGACGGTTGGGTGAAGCTTTATCGCAGCACGCCGTCCGGTGATGAGACGGTGATCGAAATCATGACGAAGGGTCAGAGTTTCGCCGAGGCCGTTGCCTTCACCGGCAACCGTTATCTGGCGACGGCCGAAGCGGTGAGCGAAGCGCGTGTCGCGCGCATCCAGGCCGATCACATCGTGCGCTGCATCCGCGAAAGTCCCGACATCGCGCTCGGCATGATCGCGTCGATATCCCAGCACATGCACCATCTCGTACAGCAGGTCGAACAACTCAAGGCGCAAAGCGGCGTGCAGCGGGTCGCCGAATTTCTCGCTTCGCTGTCGCTGGCGGAGCAGGGTCATTGCGCGGTGGCGCTGCCCTACGACAAAGTGCTGATCGCCGGGCGGCTGGGTCTGACGCCGGAATCGCTGTCACGCGCCTTCGCACGGTTGCGCAGCATCGGCGTCGTGGTCGACGCCTCGCATGTCGTGGTCAAGGATGTCGCCAAGCTACGGCAACTCGCCAACGACGATCGCAGCGCGGTGCGGGGCACCTTGCGCACGGTGCGGTGATGGCGCCTCAAGTGCTGCATCCGCCCGGCTGGGCACCGCCGATCGGCTACGCCAATGGCATCAGCGTGCCGGCCGGTCGCATCGTCTTTGCCGCGGGCCAAGTCGGCTGGGATGCGCAGCAGAAATTCCATAGCGAGGATTTGGTGCCGCAGTTCGAGCAGGCGCTGAAGAACGTCATCGCCGTGCTGGCGGAGGCTGGCGCCAAGCCGGGCGACATCTGCCGGCTCACCGCCTATTGCATCGACAAGCCCGCTTATCTCGCCGGGCGGCGTGAGCTCGGCCGCATCTGGAAATCGTTGATCGGCAGTCACTTCCCGGCGATGAGCATGATCTTCGTCGCGGATCTGCTCGATCATCCGGCCAAGATCGAATTGGAAGCGACCGCGGTTATTCCGGCGTAAGCGGGGAGGTCAAGCCGCGCGTCCGGCGAAAAGCTGCGCGGTCAGCCGCCGCGCCAGCGCCGCCGCGGCGAGGCGACGATAATTCGCCGAGGCCAGCGTGGTGCGCATCGGCTGCACCTGCTTCTGCACTAGCTTGTCGATCTCCTGCAGCAATTTGTCGTCGACCGTGCGTCCGGCGAAGGCATCGGTGCCGGCGAGCAGGAATGGCCGCGAATTGGTGCCGGTGAGCGCGATGCGCAGCGAGGCAATTGTGGTGTCGGTTGTCGCGAGCGCGGCAGCCACGCCGGCGAGCGGGAAATCGATCGCGCCACGCTGACGCACCTTTTGATAGGCCGACGGCGGCGGCGCCGGTGGCAGATGCACTGCGACCAGCAATTCGTCTTCGGCCAGGGCCAGATGCGCCTTGCCGTCCTCGACATAGAGTTCGCTCAGCGCGATGCGTCGCCGGCCTTGCGCGCCGGCGATGTCTACTTCGGCGCCGCAGACCATCAGCGCGGGCGCGAGATCGCCGCTGAAGGCGGCATGGCAGCGTTGGCCCTGCGGCGCGACGTGGCAGGTGGTGCCGCGGTTCTTCAGGCAGAAGGCATTGGCGCTGCGCCACCATTCGCTCTGGTTGTAGTAGATGCAGCGCGTGTCGAGGCACAGATTGCCGCCGACCGTCGCCATCGCGCGATGGCCGGGTCCGGCAATCGCCGCAACGGCTTGACCGAGCGCGCGGTACTGGCCGCAGATCGACTCGTTTCGCGCCAGCGCGGCCAGCGTTACGCCGGCGCCGATCGTCACGCCGCCCCTTTCGGTTTTGATCTCGGCGAGTTCATCGATGCCGGCGAGATCGACGAGCACGCGTGGGAGAGCGATACCACGCCGCATGTTCACCAGGAGATCGGTGCCCCCGCCGATATAGCGGCTGCCCGGGTTCTGGCAGCGGGCCGCGATCGCGTCCTCGACGCTGGCCGGCTGCGTGAGGCGGAAATCGGCGAGCGTCATTGTGCAGCCTGTGTGGTTTTCGCCAGCCGCGCCTGGCGTCGGCGCTGCACCAGCGCCTCCATCACGCGGTCGGGCGTCACCGGCAATGCATTGAGGTCGATCTCGAGCGCGTTGGCGATGGCGTTGACCAAAGCCGGCGGAAAGCCGGCCAGAGCGCCTTCGCTTGCTTCCTTCGCGCCGAACGGTCCGTTCGGATCGTGGCTTTCGACGATATAAGTCTCGATCGGCGGCGATTCCACGATCGTTGGCATACGATATTCGAGGAAGCTCGCATGCGCCGGCAGGCCCTCGAGATAGCGCGTTTCCTCGCACGTCGCCTGGCCCATGCCCATCCACACCGAGCCCTGGATCTGTCCTTCGACCGCCAGCGGGTTGATGGCGTGGCCGCAGTCGAGCGCCACCCAGACCCTGTCGACGCTGACGAGGCCCGAGGCGTCGTCGATGCTCACCTCGACCACCTGCGCGGCGTAACTGAAGCCCATGGTCGAGCCGACGGCACCTCCGCGATGCTTGCCGCCCTGCGCATCGACAGGCGTCGTGAAGGTGCCCTTCACGGTGATCGCGCCCTCGTCGACCAATGCCGCCGCGACGACGTCAGCGAACGGCAAGCTTGACTGCTCACCTTTGCCGACGCGGAAGACTTCGCCGCATTCGATGTCGCTTTCGTTGGCCTCGAGTTTTTTCGCCGCGGCCTTGATGAGGATGGTCTTGAGATTCTTGGCGGCGTCGATCGCGGCGTTGCCGACCATGAAGGTGATGCGCGACGAATAGGCGCCGTTGTCCTTTGGCGTCACCGCGGTGTCGGCGGCGACGACCCGGACACGGTCGAGCGAGATGTCGAGCGTCTCGGCCACGGCAATCGCCACCATGGTCGAGGAGCCCTGGCCGATGTCGGCGGCGCCGGTGAGCGCGGTGACGCCGCCGTCGAAATCGAGCTTGAGATTGACGACGGCGTGCGGCTCGCCGGTGCGATGGATCGGCTTGGCGGCGCCGCTGACGTAATGCGAGCAGGCCATGCCGAGGCCCTTGCCCGGCGGCAGCTTGCCGAAGCGCTCGCGCCAGCCACTGGCGCGCTCGACGATGTCGAGACATTCGTCGAGGCCGTAGCTGTTGACCGTCAGATCATTGAGTGTGCGCGTCGGTGCGTGCAGCAGATTAGCGCGGCGCACAGCGAAAGGATCGAGCCCGAGCTCGCGCGCCATGCGGTCAAGGAGGCATTCGAAGGCGTACCGCGTATTGACCGAGCCATGGCCGCGCATGGCGCCGCAGGGCGGCAGATTGGCGTAGACGCGGTAGCCGTCGTATTTCACCGCCGGGATGTCGTAGAGGCCCTGCAGCAGCGCGCCGGCGTAGAGGATGGTGATAATGCCGTAACCGGCGTAGGCGCCGCCGCGCTGCACGACCTCGCATTCGCAGGCGGTCATGCGGCCATCCTTGCGCATGCCGAGCCTCAGCCGGATGTCGGTCTGCGGCCGCGCGCGGTGGGTGATGAAGGTCTCCTCGCGGGTGAGCTGCATCATCACCTTGCCCTGAGCGGACTTCGCCAGCAGCGCGGTGACGATCTCGAAATTCAACGCCTCGACGCGGGCGCCGAAGCCACCGCCGATGAACGGCTTGATCACCCGGATGCGCGAAGTGTCCATCTCCAGGCATTCGGCGATCATCAGGTGCAGGTAATAGCCGACCTGCGACACCGTTTGGACGGTGAGGCGGCCGGTCGCTGGATCGAATTCGGCAAGGCTGGCGTGCGGCTCGATCTGTGCGTGGTTGATCTCGGCGCAACTGAAGCGCTCCTCGCGCACGAGATCGGCGTCGGCAAAGCCCTGGCGCAGGTCGCCGAACTCGTGGTGGACGTCGCGTTCGATATTGCCCGGCTTATTGTCATGCAGCAGCACGGCATCCGGCGCGCGCGCGGCTTCTGACGTATAGTAGGCGGGCAGTTCCTTCACCTCGAACGTGATAAGCGCAAGCGCCCGCTTGGCGGTCTCCACGTCGACCGCGGCCACCGCCGCAACCGGCTCGCCGCGATAGCGCACGCGGCCGCGCGCCAAGGGATACTCATTCATCGCGATCGGCAACACGCCGTAGGTGTGCGGGCAATCGTCGCCGGTGACGACCGCAATGACGCCGTCAAGCGCCCGCGCCGCAGAAACGTCAAGACGCACGATCTCGGCGTGGCTATAAGGGCTGCGAAAGATCCGTCCGACCAGAGCATCGGCGTGATCGAGATCGGCGGTATAGCGTGCCTTGCCGGTAACCTTCTCGATGCCGTCGATGAGCGGCACGCCCGGGCGCTTGGTACCGCGCGTTTGACCCAGGGCCATCGTCATGATGTCGCTTCCACCGCCGCGCGTACCGATTCGATGATTTTCACATAGCCGGTGCAGCGGCAGAGGTTGCCGGACAGCGCGGCACGGATGTCGTCGTCGCTTGGCTTCGGATTGCGCCGCAGCAGCGATTCCGCCGCCATGATCATGCCCGGCGTGCAGAACCCGCACTGCGTGCCGAGCTTTTCGTGGAACGCCTGCTGCAAGCGGCTAAGCCGGCCTTGCGTCGCCAGGCCTTCGATCGTCTCGACGTCGCGGCCCTCACAACGCACCGCGAGCGTGATGCACGACGGCACGGCTTCGCCGTCGAGCAGGACGGTGCAGGCGCCGCACTCGCCGCCGTCGCAACCGGTTTTTGCTCCGGTGAGGTGCGCGATGTCGCGAAGATAATCGACCAGCAGCGTCTGTTCGGCGACCGCGTCTTCGCGCCAGCGCCCATTCACTCGTAGTCGCAAAAGCCGCTTCTTCGGCTGCGAGGCCGGCGCATGCATCGGTGCACTCCTCGATTAGAAAAATGCGCCGTCCGCTGGAGCGTTTCCATGACAAAAATCAAGACGATAGGTCCAGTATTGCAGCCTGACCGAAGTCAAGGAAACGCCAGCGGCTGGCCGATAATTTCCGCCAATAAGAATCCACTGGCGAGGCTTGGAAAATGGCGCTTCGCGATTACAACGCCGCCGTCGATTTTGTGGACCGCAACGTCGCCGAAGGCCGCGGCGACAAGACGGCTTTCATCGATCCGTTTCGCAATCTGACTTACGCGGAATTGCGCGATGCCGCTGCGCGCATCGGCCCGATGCTGGCGCGCATGGGAATCGAGCCGGAAAGCCGGATCGCGCTGGTCCTGCTCGATACCGTCGATTTCCCGATTTTGTTCTGGGGCGCGATTCGGGCTGGCATCGTTCCGGTTCTGGTCAATACACGGCTGACGGTCGATCAATACCGTTACCTTTTCGAGGATTCACGCGCCAAGGCGGTTTTTGTCTCGACGGCGCTGCTTCCTGTCATCCAGGAAGCGGCGGCCGATCTGCCGAATCTGAAGCAGATCGTCGTCGTCGGCGGCGGTCCGACGACGATGCCACGGCTCGACGTGCTGCTCGCCGCCGAGAACGAAGGCGCGGCGCCGGCGCGTACGTCGGCTGATGAAGTCGCCTACTGGCTCTACTCGTCCGGCACGACCGGCATGCCGAAGGGAACGATGCACGTGCATTCAAATCCCTCGATCATGGCGCAGAGCGCCGGTCAGCGCCGTCTCGGCTATCGCGAGGACGATCTGATCTTCTCGGCGGCCAAGCTGTTCTTCTCCTACGGTCTCGGCAACGCCATGATCTGCCCGATGTGGGTGGGCGCGACCTCGGTGTTCTATCCCGAGCGGCCGACGCCGCAGACCGTATTCGAAATGCTGCGCGGCTATCAGCCGACGATGTTCTTTGCGGTGCCGACGCTCTATGCGGCTATACTCGCCGATCCCGAATGCAAGAAGGAAAATATGTCGGGCCGAATCCGGCTTTGCTTCTCAGCCGGTGAGGCTTTGCCGGTGCATGTCGGCCTCGAATGGAAGGAACGCTTCGGCCTCGACATCGTCAACGGCGTCGGCTCGACCGAGATGGGACATCTGTTTCTCACCAACTTGCCGAACGCCGTTGAGTACGGCACGTCCGGCGTGCCGGTCGACGGCTATGATCTCCGGCTGGTCGACGAGAAGGGGGGCGATGTCCCCGACAACGAAATGGGCGAGATGTTGGTGCGCGGGCAATCCTCGGCCGCCGGTTATTGGAACCAGCGCGAGAAAACGCGCCGCACCTTCGTCGGCGAATGGACCCGCACCGGCGACAAATATGTGCGGCGGCCGGACGGCGTCTACACCTACTGCGGCCGCACCGACGACATGTTCAAGGTGAGCGGCATCTGGGTGTCGCCGTTCGAGATCGAGGACGCACTGGTCAGCCATCCCAAGGTGCTCGAGGCGGCGGTGGTCCCGGTCGAGGACGACAACGGCCTCATCAAGCCGAAAGCTTTCGTCGTGCTCAAGATCAAGAGCGACGACGAGCGCGGCCGCGCGCTCTATGAAGAACTCAAGGTGCATGTGAAGCGCGCCATCGGGCCATGGAAATATCCGCGCTGGATCGAATTTGTCGACAGTCTGCCGAAGACCGCGACCGGAAAGATCCAGCGCTTCATGCTGCGCGACAAGGGGCTCGCCGCGCACGCCGGTGACCGCTGATGGTGCCGCTTTCGCACCTCGATTGGCCGTTCTTTGGCGACGAGCACCGCCGCTTCGCCGCGGCGCTGGCGGATTGGGCCGGCAAAGAGGCCGGTCAATACATCGATCACGATGACGTCGATCGATCCTGCCGCGCGCTGGTCCGCGCCTTGGGCGACGCTGGTTGGCTCAAAGCAGTGGTGCCGGCAGCCTACGGCGGCCTCACGGAAAAACTCGACGTGCGCACGATCTGCGCCGCGCGCGAGATTCTGTCCTGGCACGATAGCCTGGCCGACTTCGCTCTCGCCATGCAAGGGTTGGGCACGGCTTCGATTTCGCTCTACGGCAGCGACGACATCAAGGCCAAATATCTCCCGCCGGTGCGCGAGGGGCGGCACATCGCGGCCTTCGCTTTGTCGGAACCGGAAGCCGGCTCCGACGTCAGCGCGCTGGCGACGACCGCGACCAAAGACGGGCCGGAGCATATTCGTCTAGACGGTTTGAAGACCTGGATCTCCAACGGCGGCATTGCCGACCACTATGTCGTGTTCGCGCGTAGCGGCGAGGCGCCGGGCGCGAAAGGATTGTCGGCTTTTGTGGTCGACGCTGACACGCCGGGTCTGGACATCGCCGGCCGTATCGACGTGATCGCGCCGCATCCGCTGGCGACGCTGCGCTTCACCGGCTGCCGCGTGCCGCTCGCCAATCGTCTCGGCGGACCGGGTGAAGGCTTCAAGGTGGCGATGGCGACGCTCGATATTTTCCGCTCTACGGTCGCCGCCGCCGCGCTCGGCATGGCGCGCCGCGCCTTCGACGAGATGATCAATCGCGCGGCAACGCGTAACCTATTCGGTGCGCCGCTCGCCGACCTGCAGTTGACGCAGGCCGCGATCGCCGACAGCGCCATCGATATCGACGCCGCCGCCTTGCTGGTTTACCGCGCTGCCTGGGAAAAGGACCGCGGCGCGCCGCGCATCACTCGCGAAGCCTCGATGGCGAAGGCCTTCGCGCCGGAAATGGCGCAGCGGGTGATCGACCGCGCCGTGCAGATCTTCGGCGGCAACGGCGTGCGCTCCGGCGTCAAGGTCGAGGCGCTGTACCGCGAAATCCGCGCGCTGCGCATCTACGAGGGCGCCACCGAGGTGCAGAAACTGATCGTGGCGCGCGAACTTTTGAAGGCACGTGAGGCCGCGCGCCGCCAGGCCGCCGAGTAAGACGCATGCTGTTGACCGAAGAGCAGGAACACGTCCGGGATGCAGCGCGCGACTTCGCGCAAAGCTTTCTAGCGCCCAATTCGGCGGAATGGGAAAGCAAGGCGGTGTTCCCGCGTGCGGCGCTGCGCGAACTCGGCAAGCTCGGCTTCATGGGCATGACGGTGCCGCTCGAATGGGACGGCGCCGGCGCCGATTACGTATCTTATGCGCTGGCGTTGGAGGAGATCGCGGCCGGCGACGGCGCTGTTTCCACTATCGTGAGCGGGCACAACTCGGTCGGCTGCATGCCGCTGGTCGAATACGGTACGCCGGAGCAGAAGGAGAAATATCTGCGGCCGATGGCCCGCGGCGAGATGCTGAGCGCCTTCTGCCTGACCGAGCCGCAGAGCGGCTCCGACGCGGGCGAAATCCGCACCCGCGCCGAGCGGCGCAATGGCGCCTACATCCTCAACGGCGTCAAGCAGTTCGTCACCTCGGGCAAGAACGCCGAAGTGGCGCTCGTCATCGCCGCGACCGATCTCGCGCTCGGCAAGCGGGGCATCAGCTGTTTCATCGTCGAGACCGACCGGCCGGGCTATTGCGTCCGCCGCATCGAAACCAAGATGGGCCAGCAGGCTTCCGACACCTGCGAGGTGCAGTTCGCCGAGCTCAGCGTGCCGACGGAAAATCGATTGGGCGCCGAAGGCCAAGGCTACCGCATCGCGCTCGCCAACCTCGAAGGCGGCCGCATCGGCGTTGCCGCGCAGGCGGTCGGTATGGCGCGCGCGGCGCATGATATTGCCATCGCTTACGCGCAGGAGCGCCGCAGCTTCGGCAAGACGATCATCGAGCATCAAGCGGTCGCATTTCGCTTGGCCGACATGGCGACCCAGCTCGAAGCGGCGCGGCAGCTCGTGCTGCATGCCGCTGCCTTGCGCAGCCAGGGCATGCCCTGCCTGAAGCAGGCCTCGATGGCAAAATTGTTCGCCACCGAAGCCGCCGAGCGCATCTGCTCCGACGCCATCCAGACGCTCGGCGGCGCTGGCTACATGGCCGACTTCGGCGTCGAGCGCATCTATCGCGCGGTGCGGGCCAGCAAGATCTACGAGGGCACCAACGACATCCAGCGCCTGGTCATCAGCCGCGCGCTCGTCACCCAAGCGGGACAGGAAAGGCGCAATTGATGTTCGTCACCAGTACCGCCGACGGCGTGACCACATTGGCGCTCAACCGCCCGCCGGTGAACGCGATCAGCGAGGAATGGCTGACAGCGTTCGAGGCCAAGCTCGATGAGCTGGCGCGTGGCCCTCGGTTTAACGTCCTGCATATCCGCTCGGCGCAGAAGGTGTTCTGCGCCGGCGCCGACCTCAAGGAAGTGCAGGCGCGCATGGACGTCGCCGATGGGCCCGACCGCATGTACGCTTATGTCGCGGGCATCCAACGGCTCTATTTCCGCATCGAGGCGCTGCCGCAGGTCACGCTGGCCGAGATCGGCGGCGCGGCGATGGGCGGCGGCTTTGAGCTGGCGCTCGCCTGTGATCTGCGCATCGCCGCAAACGAAGCGAAAATCGGCTTGCCGGAAGTCGGGCTCGGCTTGATTCCCGGCGCCGGCGGCACGCAGCGGCTGACGCGGCTGTGCGGTCCGGCGCTCGCCTCGCGGCTGATCCTCGGCGCGGAAATCCTCGACGGCGCGGCGGCGGCCGGTCTCGGCATGGTGCATTGGGCGGTGCCGCGCGCCGAACTCGCGCAGCGCGCGGCCGAAATCGCGCGGCGCATCGCCGACCTGCCGGCTGCGGCGCTCGCTGCCAGCAAGGCCTGTATCGCCGCCGCGCAACGGCCAGGGACCGGCGGCTACACCGACGAACTGGAATTCACCCGGCAGCTTCTGTCCGATCCCGAGACGCGGCAGCGCGTGACGGCCTTCCTCGCGGGCGCGACCGAACCTTCGACCAAGATCAAGAGTGGAGCAGCACGATGAATTTCGACGGCAAGACTGTATTGGTCACCGGCGGCGCCTCCGGCATCGGCAAGGCGACGGTGATGGCCTTCGCCCGCACCGGCGCGACGGTGATCTGCGCCGATGTCAACGCAGCCGCCGGCGAGGCGCTGAAGAAGGAAGGCAACGGCAAGATCGATTTCATCGCCATCGACATGGGCAAATCGGAGTCGATCCGCGCCGCCGCCGCCGAGGTGCTGAAGAAATATCCGCGCGTCGACGTCCTGGTGAATGCCGCCGGCTGGGGCGACATCCAGCCTTACATGCAGAATGCACCGGACTTCATCGACCGCGTCATCGCCATCAACCTCGCCGGCCCGGCGCATCTGACCCAGGCACTGCTGCCGCCGATGATCGCGGCCAACGGCGGCAAGATCGTCAATATCGCTAGCGACGCCGGCCGCGTCGGCTCGGGCGGCGAGACGGTCTATGCCGGCGCTAAGGGCGGGCTGATTGCCTTTACCAAGTCGCTGGCGCGTGAGGTTGCCCGCTACTCGATCAACGTCAATTGCGTGTGCCCAGGGCCGACCGACACGCCGATGCTCGCCACGCGTTCGGAGAAGCTGCGCGAAGCCTTCCTCAAGGCGATCCCGTTCCGCCGCTTCGCCAAGCCGGAAGAGATCGCCGACGCCGTGCTGTTCTTCGCCGGCCCGCAAGCCGACTACGTCACCGGCCAAGTGATGAGCGTGAGCGGCGGGCTCACCTTTGCAGGTTAGCGCCCACTCGTTTCCATGGAGGGAATCATGACTGCCGTTGCAATGGCCAAGACCGCCGACGCCGATACCGCGGCGCGTTTCCGTCCCGCCGGGCTCGACTTTGCCACTTATAAGCCGAAGCACTTCCTCTGGTCGGTTACTGGCAAGGTCGCGACCATCACCTTGAACCGCCCCGAGCGGAAAAATCCGCTGACGCTCGAATCCTATGCCGAGCTACGCGACCTGTTCCGCAACCTGCAATACGCCGATGGTATCACCAACATCGTCATCACCGGTGCCGGCGGCAATTTCTGCTCCGGCGGCGATGTGCACGAGATCATCGGCCCGCTGGTCGAGATGCAGCGCAAGGACGACATGGCCGGCTTGCTCGCTTTCACGCGCATGACGGGTCAACTGGTCAAGGAAATGCGCGCCTGCCCGCAGCCGATCGTGGCCGCCATCGACGGCATCTGTGCCGGCGCCGGCGCGATTATTGCCATGGCGTCCGATCTGCGCGTCGGCACCGCGCGCAGCAAGGTGGCGTTCCTGTTCGTCCGCGTCGGCTTGGCCGGCGCCGATATGGGCGCCTGCGCCATCCTGCCGCGCATCATCGGTCAGGGCCGCGCCGCCGAATTGCTCTACACCGGCCGTGCCATGGACGGCGCCGAAGCCGAACGCTGGGGCTTCTACAACAAGCTCGCCGAGCCGGAGGCTGTGCTCGCCGACGCGCAGGCCTTAGCCAAGCAATTGTCGGATGGACCGACCTTCGCCAATGCCATGACCAAGAAGTGCCTGCATCAGGAATGGGACATGGGCGTCGACGAGGCGATCGAGGCCGAAGCCCAGGCTCAGGCGATCTGCATGCAGACCAAGGACTACGAGCGCGCCTACGAAGCCTTTGTCGCCAAGCAGAAGCCGGTTTTCCAGGGGAATTGAGGAAACCCAAGGCAAGCGGACGCCGCGGCTGTTATGGCCGCGGCGTTTTCTTTTCTGCGCCTCGGTGATACAATTTTTCGATCACCACGCGGCGGCGTCCATGGCGATGAAGCTCAGTCAGTTGCGCAATTTCACCGCCGTCGTCGAAGCCGGCGCGGTACGCCAGGCCGCCAAAACTCTCAATCTGTCGCAGTCCTCGGTCACCAAGAGCATCCAGCAGCTGGAAGACGATCTTGGTGTGGCGCTGCTGCATCGCGGCGCGCACGGTGTCGCCGCCACCGAGGCCGGCAAGGCGCTGTTCGCGCGCGTCAAGGTCATCGAGGCCGAACTGCGCCACGCCCGCAATGATGTCGAGACCATCCAAGGCGCCGGCGTCGGCGAAATCCGCGTCAGCGCCTCGCCCTCGGTCGCCACCGGCCTCTTGCCGCGCGCGGTGATCGCCTTCCAGCGCAACCATCCGCGTGTCAGCTTCCATATTCTCGAAGGCGTCTATCCTGACATGCTGCCGGCGATCCGCACCGGCGACCTTGATCTCGCCATTTGCTTGGTGCCCGGCAAGCCGCGCGACGACACTTTGAGCTTCATCAGTCTGGTCAAGGACCGGCTGGTGCCGGCGGTTCGCGCGGATCATCCGGTGCTCAAGCGGCGCAACGTGACCCTCGCCGACCTCTCCAACCTCGACTGGATCATCTACCGGCGCAGCCATACCGGGCTCGACGTGTTCGAGCAGACCTTCATCGCCAACCGGCTGGCGCCGCCGAAGAGCACGATCGAGTGCACTTCGTTCGCCTGTGCGCTGGCGTTGGTTGAAAACGGCGACTACGTGACGCTGGTGCCCTCGCAAATTTTCGCTGGCAATCGCACGGCACCGTCGATCGCGCCCGTGCTGCTCGATTCGCCGATGCAACCCTGGCAGGTGATGGCGATTTCGCGCGCCAAGCACGAATTGTCGGCCGTATGCCAGGCTTTCCTCGCCGAGGTGCAGAAGACCGCGGCCAAGATAGACCTGCCGCTAGGCGGCGCGAGGCGGACCGGGCGGCGGTAGCCGAAAATCGGCGTTCGATAAAAACGATCACTCCATCCATAAATTGTATCAATAAACGATAGTCCGAAATCCTATAATGTCTTCGCCAACGGCCATCGCGCCCTTGGAAAGCGGGCAGAGATCGCCGTTGCGCACATCCGCGGCGGCTTTTTCAAGGAAGCGCTGATGTTTTCGCAGTTCAAATTCTCCGTCATTCTTTACGCGCTCACCCTCCTGTTGCGTTTTGCGCGCTGGTACTCGCCGCAGTTCGCCGCGCGGCTGAAGGAGCGCAATCTGGTCGCGCAGATCAAGGCACGCGACGAAGGCACCGGCCGCTGGATCGAAATCCGCGATGGCAAGGTCGCGACCGGAGCCCGCCTGCATCCGAAACCCGATATCACGCTGCTGTTCAAGAATGCTGCGATCGGCGGGTCGTTGTTGACGCCGCCGATCAACTGGCTCAACCAGATCAACGCGCAGAAGGATTTCGTCCTCGGCGTCGAAGGCGAGGAAGACCTGACCAACTGGTTCGCGCAGACCCTGATGGCGATGCAGACCGCGCATTGGAAATTCGGCCTGCCGATGCTCGATGGATCGATGCGCTACTGCAACATGACCAATGGCGGTCCGGTCTTCATCACCGTCAAGGACGACAAGATCGTGCGCATGACGCCGATCGATTTCGACGAGACCGATCCGCAGCCCTGGACCATCAAAGCGCGCGGTCTCGAATTCACGCCGCCGCGCAAGACGACGCTCGCGCCGCACGGCCAGAATGCCAAGTCGATCGTCTATGCGCCGAACCGCTTGCTGCATCCGATGAAGCGCGTCGACTTCGATCCCAACGGCAACCGCAATCCGCAGAACCGCGGCAAATCCGACTACGTGCGCATCTCCTGGGACGAGGCGCTCGATCTGGTCGCCAACGAGATCAAGCGCTGCAAGCGCGATCACGGTCCCGGCGCGGTCGCGACCTCGCACGGCTCGCACCACACCTGGGGCAATATCGGTTACTATCTGTCCGCGCTCTATCGTTTCGCCAATGCGGTCGGCATGACGCGCGTGCACCACAATCCAGATTCGTGGGAGGGCTGGTATTGGGGCGCGGCGCATCACTGGGGTTACACGCTGCGCGTCGGCCAGTCGGAAACATACGGCACGGTCGAAGATTGTCTGCAGAACTGCGAGATGATCGTGTTCTGGGCCGCCGACCCGGAATCGACGTCGGGCTCTTACGGTGCGCAGGAAGGCACCGTGCGCCGGCAGTGGCTGAAGAACCCGAAGCTCGGCATCAAGGTCGTCCACGTCGATCCCTATTACAATGCGTCGGCGCAGTTCCTGCCCGGCAAATGGTTTGCGCCCAAACCGACCACGTCGCCGGCCATGGCGATGGCGATCGCCTACGTGTGGATCAAGGAAGGTCTCTACGACAAAGAATACGTGAAGACCCACACGGTAGGCTTCGACGTCTGGAAATCCTACTTGCTTGGCGAAGATGACGGCATTCCGAAAACGCCGGAGTGGCAGGAGAAGGAAACCGGCGTTCCGGCCAAAGACGTGCGCGCGCTTGCCCGCGAATGGGGCAGCAAGCGCGTTTATCTCGCGCCCGGCGGCTGGGGTAACGGCCATGGCGGCGCCTGCCGCAATCAGACCGGCATCCAGTGGGCGCGCGTGATGGTGTGCCTGTCGGCCATGCAGGGCCTCGGCAAGCCCGGCATCAACATGGGCAATCTGCAATGGGGCTGCCCGCTCGATTTCAATTTCTATTTCCCCGGCTACGCCGATGGCGGCATGTCCGGCGATCTGGAAAACACCTCGATGCCGGTCGAGCTGTACCAGCGCATGCCGCAGCTGCTGACCATGAGCTCCAATGCGCAGACCATCCCGCGCATCTGGATGCCGGAGGCGATCGCCGACGGCAAGGCGGAGGGTTACCGCTGGATCGGCAAGTCGATCGAGCACCAGTTCGCCAAGTTCAGCTACCCGTCGCCCGGCCATTCGCCGGTGAAGATGCTCTACAAGTACGGCGGCTCGATGCTGGCCACCATGAACAACACCAACCGCCATGTGCGGATGTATCAGTCGGACGCGCTCGAATTCGTGGTCAACCAGTCGATCTGGTTCGAGGGCGAGGCCAAGTTTGCCGACCTCATCCTGCCGGCCTGCACCAATTTCGAGCGCGTCGATATCTCCGAATGGGCCGGACTTGGCGGCTACGGCCACCACGGCCAGCAGCAGCTCAACCACCGAGTCATTATCTTCCAGGCGCCGGCGATCAAGCCGCTCGGCGAATCGAAGACCGACTTCTGGATCTTCACCGAAATCTGCAAGCGG
>Ga0335082_10000546_pt1 | contig 39055 bp, 21 predicted proteins | sample Lox_Sample_41_FD_206718 | JGI IMG/M metagenome (GOLD analysis project Ga0335082, IMG submission 206718) | Soil microbial communities from Loxahatchee National Wildlife Refuge, Florida, United States - Lox_Sample_4.1 | ecosystem: Environmental > Terrestrial > Soil > Wetlands | place: USA...
GGATTCGAACGCGGCGGCGCTCTTCACGAAGAACCGGGTAGTGGCTGCGCCGGTGGAGGTTGGCCGAGCGTCGTTGTGGCGTAGCGGCGGCCATGTGCGCGTTCTCATCGTCAATTCAGGCAATGCTAATTGCGCGACGGGGCCAGAGGGTCGACGGGCCTGCAAACGGATATGCCGCGAGACAGGCAAGCTGCTTGGCGCCAAACCGACGGAGGTGTTCCCATCCTCTACGGGTATCATCGGAGTCCCATTTCCGGTGGAGAGAGTCCTCGCCAAGCTTCCTGAACTCATCGCGTCGAAGAGTCAGTCGGAAACAGCCGCGCAGGGTTTCGCGGACGCCATCATGACCACCGATACGCGCCCCAAGATCGCTTCCGCGCGGTTCGAGACAGCAGGGAAGACGGTGACGGTACTAGGCATTGCCAAGGGCTCGGGTATGATCCATCCGAATCTCGCAACCATGCTCGTGTACCTGTTTACCGACATCGTGGCAAGCGCCCGTGACTTGCGTTTCTTACTGCGGGAGGCGTGTGACCAGTCTTTCAATTCCATGTCGGTGGACGGCGACACGTCCACAAACGACACGGTTCTGCTGCTGGCGAGCCAGCGAAGCGGAGTGAGCCTGGGGAAGGGTAACGGGCGGAAGCGGTTTGCCGGTGCCTTGAACGCCGCCTGCCAATCTCTGGCAGAGCAGATTGTGAGCGATGGCGAAGGCGCACAGCACGTGATCCGTCTTTTTATCGAGCAGGCAGGGAGCCAGGAAGAAGCTAGGCAGGTTGCGCGGGCGATTGCCCATTCGGCGCTGGTGAAAACCGCGTGGGCGGGGGCGGACCCGAACTGGGGACGCATTCTGGCGGCGGCCGGCTACAGCGGTGTCCAGCTGGATCCGGGCAAAATTCGAATCCATATCGCGGACCAGATGGTGTGCCGCCATGGCGAAGCTCATCCCTTCGATGAGAAGCGAGCGCATGATGCGCTGGCGCAGCCGGAGTGCGACGTTCGCGTTCTGTTGGGACGCGGAAAAAGCAGCATCCGGTTCCTGACCACCGATCTGACGGCTGAGTACGTGCGGATCAACGCCGACTACTCGACCTAGCGCGGACTCCCCGAAATGCACGTACCCAGCCGCGACCGGCTTGAGCCGTCACGGGCGGTTAGTCCGCGACGGTCTCCCCATGAGTCAGCCGGCGATCGAGTGCCGCAGGCTGATCCACCCATTCCAGGAATGGGGGAAGTCACGCTGCCTTCTGCCGCGGCGGCGGGAATTCTTTCTGCCCCTTTGCGCCCGCGGCCATGAATCGCCACATCGACGCGACCGCGAGGTACAGGCTCGCCAGCAATGAAACGTAACCGCCGAGACCCAGCGAGATCCTGTTCACAACATGTTGTGCCTGGACTGCACCATCCGAGCGGGGGAATCCCCCGCCGGTTGCATTCGCGAGAACGCCATAAATTGCGATTCCGGCGCCCACGACGAAAAGGAGCGGCAGCAGCCCACCGAACTGGGCCGCCTTTCTGTTCCACAGGTGACGGAGGAATGGCCCGGCAACGGCGGCGATCGCCAAGGCGCCGTAGATTCCGGCGTCGAGGTTACCGCGCTGGTCCATCAGGTCCGGAGTTCCGTTGCGTGCCAGCAACCCCAACAGGTCCCAGAACGAGAAATTCAGCTTTCCCAGGTACGAAACATGCACGGAGTAGGCGGTCAGGTACCACCACGCAAACACCAGCACCGCAGTGGCGGTTATTGTTGGCAGGTCCACCCTGAATCGTGGCGAGGGCAGGGACTTTTCGCTTTGTGCCAGCGCTTTGGCTGCCTCCCAGCGCTCTTGCTCGAGCCGCGAATCGGGCACAACCGCAATGCCGATCACTTGTTCGTTGGTGTCGAACTCGACCTCAACCGTGAGACCCGGTCGTGGCAGCGCATCCGACCGCCACACGCCGTCTGGCATGAAGTGAAATTGCCGGCCTTCCACCATCAAGAGCCCGGGACCAACCCGTGGATCGCGCACGACCTTGCCCCGCTTTTTCACTGTCCCGGCACTCCTGTCCCAGGTAAATCGGTAATTTGCGGTTGAAGACCGCGACCACGGATGCTAATATGCGTGCGCTGTGGGGACACCTCTCACTGCACCCCTCCCCAGATCGACTCACGAATCACTACGCATTGCGTAAACTGTCGGGAAAAACAGTCATGCCCTTGCCCAATCGTCTTCGACTGCGCCGTATCGGTCAGGAGCGATCAATACCGCAGGAAAGACGCGCTCTCGATGATTTGTTCAGCGTGACGTACGAAGAACTGCGCCGCCTGGCATCGAGTGTGAAGCGCGGCGACCAGAGCGCCACGCTCAGCCCGACTGCGCTGGTCAACGAAGCGTGGTTGAAACTGGCCAATTCTCCGCGTTTTGCCTCGACATCGCGGCTTCATTTCAAGCGAATCGCTGCTCGCGCCATGCGCCAGGTTCTGGTCGAGGCGGCTCGACGCCGCAATGCCGGGAAGCGCGGGGGCCCGGATGCCGCGGTGGTTCCGCTGGACGAGTCCAAGGACGGGCTGGCATGGGCAGCGGAAGACGTATTGGCGCTGGACCGCGTCCTCGATGAGTTGGCTCGGGTTGAGCCGCGCCAGGCCATGATGATCGAGAGCCGCTTCTTCGGCGGGTTGGATATCCCGGAGACTGCCGCTCTGCTGGATGTTTCCGAAGCGACCGTACTGCGCGACTGGCGAGCCGCCAAAGCGTGGCTGGCGCATGAACTTCGCAAAGCAAGCTGAAGACAGTTCTCAGTGTACCGTTCTCAGCCGAACTGTAAGTTCTTCTGGACCTGTGACCGGCAAACTGAAACTTTCGGCCTGGGAACGTGGGGGGTCTGTTGGACAGCAGCCGCTGGGAACGAATCCAAGCCTTATTTCATGAAGCTGCTGCGCTCCCTCCGCCGGAGCAGCGCGGGTTTCTCGAATCCGCGTGCGGAGGCGATGACGGACTCGTCGCCGACGTTCTAGTTCTCCTGCAAGAGGATGCACGGGGGGATTCGCTGCTCGATCAACCTTTGGCTGAAATTGCCGGCAAGATCCTCGACGATGGCTCAAAACCGGCGTTGCCGTTCCAGGAGCTCGGTCCGTACCGTGTCCGGCGCGTGCTCGGCGAGGGTGGAATGGGAGTGGTCTATCTTGCCGAGCGCCAGGATCTGGGCAGCCTCGTCGCGCTCAAGCTTCTGCGGGATGCCTGGCTGTCACCCGCGCGCCGCGAACGCTTCGCAGCCGAGCAGCGCACTCTGGCCCAACTGAATCATCCTTCCATCGCCCGGCTTTATGACGCGGACTCACTGGCTGACGGAACCCCATATTTCGTCATGGAATATGTCGACGGGCTTCCTCTGACCGAGTATTGCGCCCGGCACGAGTCTTCGATCGAACGCAGGCTGCAGCTGTTTCGTCAGGTGTGCGAAGCCGTGCAATATGCGCACAGCAACGCCGTCATTCACCGGGATCTGAAGCCTTCCAACATCCTCGTGAAGCCGGACGGGACGATCCGGCTCCTTGACTTCGGAATTGCGAAACAGATTGAGAGCCTCGACGTTCCCGCGCAACAGACGATGACAGGGCTGCGCCTGATGACGCCAGCCTATGCGGCGCCGGAGCAGATCCGCGGTCAGCGGCTCGGAATTCAGAGCGATGTCTATTCGCTGGGAGTGATTCTGTATGAGCTCCTGGCGGGCCAGCCGCCATTCGATCTGTCGAACCTGGCGCCGGCCGAAGCGGAGACGGTCCTTCTGGAGCACGAGCCGCCGCGGCCCTCGGCGCGGGTTTCGCATGCGTCCCGGCAATCGAGTTCGCCTGCCTCGGTGAATTCGGCATCATGGGCCGACCTCGACATCCTTTGCCTGACGGCGATGCACAAGGATCCCGAGCGGCGGTACCGGTCGGTGGAAGCGTTCATCCGCGATGTTGATCACTACCTGCGAGGTGAGCCGCTGGAGGCTCGGCCCGACAAGGTCAGCTACCGCCTCGGCAAGTTTGTTCGTCGCAACCGGCGGGAGGTGACGGCCGCAGCCGGGGTCGTCCTCCTAGTCATAGGGCTGGTGGTGTTCTTCACGCTGCGTCTGACGCGGGCGCGCGACGCGGCTCTCGCCGAGGCGGCCCGCACCCAACGAATTCAACGCTTCACGATGAATCTCTTCCAGGGCGGCGACGAGGCTGTCGGTCCCGCGGACGATCTGCGTGTTGTGACGCTGGTCGACCGGGGAGTGCAGGAAGCGCGCGTTCTCACCGGGGATCCGAGAACGCAGGCCGAGCTCTATCAGACGCTAGGCAGCGTGTACCTGAATCTCGGCAAACTGGACGAGGCCGGGAAGCTCCTCGACGCCTCGCTCGAGCAGCGCAAGTCGCTGTTTGGAGCGGACAGCCCGGAAGTTGCCGAGAGTCTGGCGGCTCTTGCCGAACTGCGCGATTCCCAGGCGCAATACGACGAAGCCGAGAAGCTCGTTCGTCGGTCGCTCGACATGAGCAAGCGGCATCTGGCGCCAAACCATCCTGAAATCGGCAAGGGGACGGCGCTGTTGGGCAAGATTCTGGAGGATCGTGGAAAGTACGATGCGGCCATCGCCGTTCTGCAAGAGGCGGCGCAGCTTCAATCCGCCAGCGACTCTCAATCTGCGGAACTGACCGCGACGCTTACGGAGATGGCGAACAGCGAGTTCTATGCCGGGCACTACGATCTCTCGGAAACGATCAATCAGCGCGTTCTGGCGATGGATCGCCGAATATATGGCGAGCGCCATCCTCATGTGGCCGACGACCTGATCAACCTCGGCGCCATTCAGTTCGAACGCGGACATTTTGCGGAGGCAGAACGGTACTATCGGCAAGGGCTGGATATCACTCAATCCTTCTACGGGACAGACCATCCAGCGACCGCGTCGGCCCTCACCATGCTGGGAAGAGGGCTAGTTTCGGAGAAGAAGCTCGACGAGGCCGCAACATTGCTGCAGGAAGCACTGCGGATTCAAGAGAAGGTGTTTGGCAAGGTGCATCCGCGTGTGGCCGGAACCCTCAACGAGCTGGGCAAGATCGCCCAGATGCGCGGCAAATACGATGAGGCCGAAGCGGACCTCACGCGCACGGTGGAGATCTACAAGTCCATCTACGCCGGGAAGCATTACTACATTGGGATCGCGCTATCGAACCTTGCGGGTGTCTTCGCCGAGAAGAAGGATTACGCGCAGGCGGAGCGGCTCTTTCGCGAAGCACTCCAGATGTACTCTCAAACGCTCGGACCCGATCACCAGCTGTTTGGAGTCGCCCATGTCCGGCTCGGGCGTGTGCTTCTGCACGATCATCGCTATGCCGAAGCCGAAGTGGAGAGCCGCGTGGGCTACGACCTGTTGAACAAACAAGCTACGCCCCCCGAGAACTGGCTGCAGCTCGCGCGTACTGACCTGGCTGAAGAGTACGACGCTCTCCGCCAGCCGGAAAAGGCCGTCAAGTTCCGTTCGGAACTGGCAGCCAACGATGCCAAGCCGCCGCTCCAGAAGAACTGACCGTTCGTGCCACGCCAGATGGAGAGCGGTTTGCTCCGGTGGGTGGGGTAATTTATACTCTAGGAGTCCGAGCGGGAGTAACTCAGCGGTAGAGTGCGACCTTGCCAAGGTCGAAGTCGCGGGTTCAAATCCCGTCTCCCGCTCCAGTATTCGAGCCCCGCGCCCGCGCGGGCTTTTCGCTTTAGGACGGTTAGGCGCGGTAGCCAAGTGGTAAGGCCGAGGTCTGCAAAACCTCTATCGTGAGTTCGATTCTCACCCGCGCCTCCAGCCATTTCCGGTCATCCTGACCGAGTTCCGCTGTGGCGCATTCAAGTGCGCCTACGGGAAGGCGCGTGCTCACGTACGAGACGAGATCTCGCGCAAACAATATGCCCACGTCAGACGGTGTTCAACATCACTGACAAGCACTTGCCCCTCATCGCACATTTAAGGATCGTCGCAAGCCCTGGAGGGATACGCATATGCAGGCCCTCGCAGAAACGGGAATCTTCGACTTCAGAATCCGTGGCAACTATATAAACCGGCGCGGTCTCATGGCCGGGAGAAGTGCCCGCGACGTCCACAACCTGAGTCGAGCCGCCGAGGGGCCGGGCTATTCGCCTCCGCTCGTCGACTGTGAATTCCGCGATGGCTCCAGAAGCACGATTTCAGTCAGTGCAATTGACATTCCCATCCTGTGTGACAACGACTTCGAGAAGGCAAAAGAACACCTGAGGCTCATTCTGAACGCCCGTCATGGCGACAACATCGCTATCCGTGACCTGCAAGCGGAACAAGAGCGACTCTGCAGCCCTCCGCAGGGGACGCGGCTTCGCGAGACGGATTTCGTTGTTCCCTCAACCAGTTGTCAAACGCATTCCGAACAGGAGATCAGTCAGAAGGGGTTCCTGCTCCTGAAGTTGAGCCAGCAAGGCTACCCCGTGCCGGACTTCGTGGTGCTCACTTCGCAGGGTTATCTCAATCGAGCGCACGGTGTGGAAGAGAAGGTTGCCGACGCCGTCAAACAACTTGAGATCCTGACCATGCAGTCGCTCGGCGACTGCCAGAATCCCCTGGTGTTCGCCATCCGTTGCGCCACCACGCAATACATCCCCGGCGTAATGGACACCTATCTCAATGTGGGCGTGGCGGAAGGCACTCTCCCAAGTTTGGAGAGGATGTATGGCGCCTTCGCTGCACACCGAATGTTCCTGAACAATTTGCGAAACTTTTGCCGCACACTTCATCCCGAATATCTGACGCCTGCCGAGGCGTTGAGCCCGAATGCCACTCCTGAAACCGTGATGCGTCTTTCCGGGCAACTCGCTGAGCGGCTCAAGAAGACGAACCGAAATCTCGTGGAAGATCCTCTGGAACAGGCCGTTTTCTTTGCCAAGGAGGCCTACCGGCATTTTGACGAGAACCAGGATCTTGTATTGACGCTTTGTCGCGGCACGGAACATTACCCGAGCCTGATTATGCAGAGAATGATCTGTACGGTGCGGCATAAGACGGCATATGCGGGGGTCATCTCCAGCCGCGATACGCACACCGGTTCAGGAGTCGAACTGCAGACCGCGCACGATATTTTCGGGGAAGAGATGATGACGGGAACGGCGGAAATTCAGACCACGAGTTTTGAAGACCGCGAGGCCATCAAGGAGAGCTTTCCCGCCGTCTACCACTTTGTTCCTCATTTGGAGGAACTCGAGAGGGAGTTCGAATCTCCTGTCACCATCGAATTTGCGGTCGATGCGACCGAGAAACATCAACTCTTCGCTCTCCTGCAGATCAATCAGACAGGCATGTCTGGCCGGGGAGCGCTGATCTCGGCAGTCGATATGCACCAGGCAGGGACGATTTCGCGGCAACGCGTGACGGAACTGGTCCGGCCCTACCACCTCAAACAACTCACCAGCGACACGATCGACCAGGATGATTTCAGCCTGCTCCGTTTCTTCTGTAGCGGAATCGCCGTACTGCCGAGGTCGGCAGTATCGGCACAAGTGTATTTCTCAGGGGACGCCGCGTTGAACGCCAAGACGCGCGGCGAGCAGGTGTGCCTCTGCCAACAGACGTTTGTGCCCACCGACACCGTTGTGATGCGGGAGATGGACGCGATCATCAGCCTGACTTCGGCGGCCGTACACGTCGTCACCATATGCCAGAGTCTGGGCATTCCGGCCCTGCTCAGCCTGGAAAAGAACGGAGTTGCCCGAAATCAGGGTGGCTTGATCAATGCAGCCGGGGAAGAGATCAAGGAGGGTGACTGGATCACGGTTTCGTCGCGCAGGCGCTCCGTCTACCTGGGAAAAGCGAAGTTCAAGCCGGCGCGTCTGCTGCGGTACATGAAAGGCGAGCCAGTCGAGATGGATGACGCCGAGAGAAGGTCATTCGCCTCGATCGCGTACGCATATCGCTACTACCAGCAGCTGACTCGGGCGTTGGCCGTCGATCAGATCTCGACATTGAGCGAGGTGGTCCGGCTGGTGAACTTCGAACTGCGCCGGGACAGTGAAGAAGCAAAGCAACTCGTGAATGGCTGGTTCGACGAGCGCGAAACCGTCTACATGGAGGAAGTGCTCAGGAGCGATATCGGGGACCACCTGGGGCAGAGCAACGTCTTCGAGATGCTCACTCTGAAAAGGAAGATCAGGTTCTTCAAACTGGCGCTGGACAAATGCCTGCGCAGCCGTGTTTCTGGCTATGAAGCTGGCGCGTTCATGCTCGGCAGATTTTTGTGCCTCAGCTACCCCGCCTCCTTCTGGAAGTCCTTTACGCCGCTTGAGGTCGGGTTGCTGGTGAACGAATGGGTTCTCTTTGAAAAATATATGCAGGTTCTACATACGGTCGGCGAAAGAAAGATTCTGATGGCTCGCAAGCAAATTCTGAAAGGCGGGTTGGATCAGCTTTCGTTACGTCCCGGGTACGTTCAGTGCCTGATTGCACTCAAACTGAGCAGAGTCAGCTTGGATGAGGCAAGAAGTGCGCTCCCTGAGTGGACCGATCCTCAATCCGGTAAGGTGCTGGAAATTCTCCAGCAACCCTACCGGGTGTTCTACGATTTTGACGCTCCCTGGTCGGTCGGTCAGCTCCACAAGATCTGTCAGGAGGAGAACCTGCCGTTACCTGGCCCCGACGACTGTTAGGTTGTCAGCCCCCACGGGGACGGGTCCCTTGATCCCGTAGAGGTAGTCGCGATCGATCGTTTCCTCTGTTTCGTGGAGCACCTCGGGGAGTTCCCTGCCGTCCCGCGCCGCGACCAGCCGCCCCAAAGCCAGCGAGAGGGAGAGTATAGCGTTCATTCCCAGGTTTGCCTTGCGCTGCATGACCTGGATCTTCTCGTCGGCGGAGGCATTCGGCGCAATTTTGCCGCGCTTCATGGCCAGATCGAGTTCCATCAGCAGGAGCTCACGGTCGATATCCGCGAGCCTGCCGAGCGCGGAGATTTTCTGGCCGAGGAAACGAGGCGCCATGATCTCGGTGACATTCGCCACTGCGTTCAGGCAGCCCTTCCCACCATATCTCTTCGAGCGCACCCAGAGATCGGCCAACTCCCGACTTTCCCTGGTGATGGCTTCTGATTTCACGTCTGGTGAGAAGCGATAGGTTTTCTCTTTCTGTTTGAAGGTGAAGTACTGTGGATACTTCCTCGTGAGCGGAGACGCTTCGATGATGCTGTCGACGAGGTGGATGGCTTCATCAGTACCCGCCGAAACTCCTAACGGCGTGGCTGCGGAGAATTTCACGCCGTTATCGAGCATCACGACGACTCCAACGGTTGGAATACCTGCGTTGGTCGGCTCCTCGTGTGCCGAAATATCGGCAATGACCAGATCCTGATCGAGTTTTCGGGTGATACGAACACCCTTCTTGGCCATCTCCATCAGTTCCACAACTCGTCCGTACTTGACCAGTCTTTCCGTATTGGCCCCGCCGCCGCACTTCAGGCCGAGTGCGCCCACGGCGACACTAATATCCGCTTCCATGACTTCGTTGGGAGACTTCGAGCGGTGAGAGAGTACCAGGGCAAGTCCCTTGTTCTTCGCCACGCGGGTCGCCAGCAGCGTCTCGCTGAGTGAACCGATCTGATTCGCTTTAATCAGAGCGGTGTTGATAAGACCCTCTTCAGCGCATCTTTGGATAGTCGAGTCCTTGGTCGTGACCAGATCGTCGCCAATGATCAGGATTTCCTGATCGAGCGCCTTCATCAACTTCTTCCAGCCTTCATAGTCGTCTTCGGCAAAGGGGTCTTCGAGCGAGACGATCGGATATTTCTTGACCCAACGGACGTACAAATCAACCATTTCATCCGTACTCAGTACTTTCGGGTCTTCGGCCCGCCAGAAAAGGTACTGGCCGATCGACTCCTTCTCGCCAGTCTTTTCGCGGTAGGCATTGCTGAGCTCACTGGCGGCGGAATCGAGTGCAATGCAGACGTCCCGGTCAGGAACAAAACCGCACTCTTCGATCGCCTGAACCGCCACTCGCAACGCCCTTTCTTCCGGAAGCAAGTCCGTCTCAGCCTTGGCATAGGAGCCGACGATGCCACCCTCCAGGCCGATGCCGACAAAATTCAGACCTTCCGTATCCTGGATGATCTGAATCGCCCGGCTCTGCAGCATGTTGGTGAAGCGCTGGGCTTCGATGTAGTCCTTTGCAGTGAGCGGGAGGAACATCAACTCCTGGAAGCTGAGATTTCCGCCCATATCTTCCGTGTGACGCCCGCCCTGGATGCAGTTCCTGAACTCCCACGGCGCAAAAACGATACGGCCGTCGGGAAGTTCCAGTTCCTGCAGCCGGTGCAGACGGAGCTTGCGCCGGAGCTCGGACGGTTTCGCGGCACGCACATCTTGCTCGTGAGCCGGTTCTGCTGCTCTTGCTTCGGCAGCCTTAGCGGCTGCCTCGCTTTGTCTGGTCTGGAAGGCCTTGTACTTTCCGGGATCGGAGAGCAGAAAGTCGAGGAGCGCCACGGCTCCAATCGTGAAGAGCGCCCTGCCCACGTAGACGGCGGCAGGGATCGTCATGAACAAGCCCAAGAAAATCAGAATGATTCCAGGCAGAAAGGTGATCTGGCTAAGTACCTTGCTCGCGCGTGGCCCGGCGGCCGCTACCGCTAAGTTCTGCGTCTTGACGGCGGGATGGAAGCTGCCAGCCTCTTTGTGCACGCCCACGAAGGTGCCGTAAGGTATCTTCACGAACATCTCCAGATACCAGAGCCATCTCTTCAATGTACCTTGTTGCAGCTTTTTCTCCGCGGGCCCCGTAAGTTCCGGTCTCAAATTGGCGGTTCTGACGGCGGTCAGGTAGTGCCCCATTTCGTGGATGGCGATGTTGATGTGCCACGCCAAGTACCAGAAGACGGACGAAATCACGACCTCTACGCTCAGGAACATCTGCCGCATCACGTCGAACTTGGAAGCGACGTGCATGGAGATGCTGAGCAATGAAGTCAGGAAGGCAGCATGGAACGAGACCAGCTTGTGGTTCGCGATGATCCAGCCGCGGTCCAATCGTGGGATTTCATTCGGATTCGGAATCCAGGAAAGGAGACACTGCTCGACGCGTTCTCGACAACGGGCGACCTGGGACATCATGTGGGAGATGCGGTGATTGCGATCCCGGTTAACGGGGCGGACGAAATTCTTTGTGGAGGGTCGAACGAGCTTCAGCATGGGGCTCTCCGGTAGAAGGATGGAGTTGAGTTAGCCAGCGCCCTCATGCGCGTGCTTTGTGCAGGCTGGCTGCCCGAATGGCAAGCACAGCGGCGCTAGCGCCTTGCGCGCGTTCGATTGCATTCTCTTCTTGGCAACAACAGGCGGTCTGTGACCCGTATCACATGGGTGAGAAGCAACGATGCGGGCTCCCGTGTGTGACCAAGCCAGCAAGTGCCAGCCTTGCTCGTCCCGCCACACTACGGATCTCCTCTCGTCCTGGTTCTGAGGTGTCTGGAGCATAGGTCTGGCGAGCCAAGACCAGTGTCATGCCTCAGGTCTCGGGTCTGGAGGCACCTAACTCAGTGGGTAACTGAAAAAGGCGGCCCAAAGGCCGCCTTGGTGTTTGGGCAAGACAATCTGTCTAGATCCGCGTGCAGACTGCCTTCGTCTGTGTGTAGAGTTCCAGGACGTCCTTGCCCATTTCGCGGCCCCACCCGGATTGCTTGTAGCCTCCGAAGGGAAGCGCGGCGTCGAAGATGTTGTAGCAGTTGATCCAGACCGTCCCGGCGCGCAACAAGGCGGCGGTCCGGTGAGCTTTGGAGATATCCTTCGTCCAGACTCCCGCGGCGAGGCCGTAGACGCTGTCATTGGCACGAGGCGTGAGCTCTTCAGGATCGTCGAACGGGATCGCGGCGACGACCGGTCCGAAGATCTCTTCCTGCACGACCTTCATGCCGTCCGTGGTATTCACAAGGACGGTCGGCTCGACGAAGTATCCTTTGTCCCCAAACCGCTTGCCGCCAGTGACTGCTTTGGCGCCTTCGCTGAATCCGCTTTCCAGATAGTTGCACACGCGCCGCAGTTGCTCATCCGAGACCAAAGGACCCATGTTGGTGTCAGGTTCTAGGCCGGAGCCGACCTTGATCTTCTTAGCTTCCGTCGCAACACCTTCCACCACGCGATCAAATGCTGGGCGCTCGACAAACAAGCGCGATCCTGCGCAGCAGCACTGTCCGTGGTTGAAGAAGATGGCGCTGGCCGACCCGGCGATGGCGGCGTCGATGTCGGCATCTTTGTAGATGACGTTGGGCGACTTGCCGCCGAGTTCGAGCGAGACCCTCTTCAGGTTGCCCGCGGCGGCGTGCACGATCAGCTTGCCGACTTCGGTCGATCCCGTGAAAGCAACCTTATCGACGCCATCATGCGCTGCGAGTGCAGCACCCGCCGTCTCGCCGTATCCCGGAACGATATTGACGACACCGTCTGGGAACCCGGCTTCGGTGACTAGTTCACCCAGAAGCAGCGCCGTGAGCGGCGTTTGCTCAGCCGGCTTTAGGACAACCGTGTTGCCAGTCGCTAATGCCGGACCCAGTTTCCACGCCGCCATCAGTAGTGGAAAGTTCCAGGGAATGATCTGGCCAACGACACCAACCGGCTCGCGTAGCGTGTAGGCGAGATACTTCGCTCCGGGCGTGTAGGGAACAGAGATCGGAATGGTGGTTCCCTCGATTTTCGTCGCCCAACCAGCCATGTAGCGGAAGAGGTCAACGGCGAGAGGAACGTCGGCAGCGCGGGCGACAACGAGCGGCTTGCCGTTGTCGAGCGACTCGATCATGGCAAACTCTTCAACGTGAGCTTCGACCAGGTCGGCCAGCTTCCAAATGAGACGTCCGCGCTCGGAGGCGCTCATGCGCGGCCACGGGCCACTTTCGAAGGCCTTGCGGGCTGCGTTCACAGCGGCATTGATGTCCTCGCGATCACCTTCGGCGACGTTCGCCAGGACTTCGCCGGTTGCGGGATTATAGGTGGGAAAGGTCTTGCCCGACGCGGCATTCACCCACTTGCCGTTCACAAGCATCTGGCGCGGACGGGCGATGAAGTCGGTCACGCGCGGGTCGATATTGATCGGATAAACGGCAACAGCCATAGAACCTCCTCGTTTCGTTCGATTCTTATCGTGCGAAGATTGCCACCCGGCAGGAACTGGTGGGGAATAGTAATCCCGGTGGGGGTGAAATGGCAATCGGGTGTTTCCAGGCGCCCGTGTCCGGGCAAGATGCAGACCTGGCTGGAGCCCTCCGCAGAGAAACAGGCCCAGATTGCCCTAGTCGATGCCGTGGATGCGCATGCTGACGAGTTCGTCGATCGTCGGCTTCATTCCTCTCGACTTCATGCTCGCAATGTACTCCGGGGTCACGTTGTGGATGCGCATGGCGATGAGTTGGTCGGGGTCCGGGTGCTGGTAGCCGAGACTTTGCACTTTCTCGATGAATTCGGGTGAGACGCCGTGGATGCGGAAGGCGATCAGTTTCTCGAGTTCCACGTGATCGTAGCCCTGCTTCTTGAGCGCCTGTATCCATTCGAGGGTTGCGCCGTGGATGCGCAGGGCGATCAATTCATCTTCGTCAGGCGAGTAGCCAGCCTGCTTGAGCGAACCGATCATCTGCGGCGTTACGCCGTGAATCCGAAAGGCGATGAGCTTGTCGGAGTCGGTCACGTTGAGGCCGGCGGCGCGGATATCGGCGATGAATTGCGAGTTCACATTGAAGATGCGGAACGCAATCAGCTTGCCAGTATCGAGATCGGTGAGGTGCTCGCCCTTCATCTGGCGGGCGAATTCCACGCTGACGTCCTGGACGGCCATGCTGTACTGCTCATCTTCATCGACGGAGAAGCCGAGAGACTGCATCTGATGGGCGAAGTCGGGATTGGGCTCGAAGTGGAACAGGCCCGCGCCTTCACCATCTTTCAAATAGCCCTCGCAGTCGATCTTTCCGGCATCACGCGCGACAGTGAAGTGGACATCCTGGCGGCTGGACTTGGAGAAATCGACACCCTGAAAGGCGGTTGTCGGCCAGTCGGATTCGTGGCTGGAATTGCCGTTGTGATGCCGCTCGATCAGAGAGAACTCGACCTTGCCGGCCTGGTCCGATTTGCGGATGGTCCAGTCACCAGTGCGCGGGGCGGCGCTGGCGCTCTTGGCGACGATTGCCCAGAGAATGCAGAGGCCGAAGATCAGGAATGCGACGGTGCGGAGCAGTCTCATGGTGTTTCTCCAAAAATCGAGTAGCGAGTAACGGATTGCTTCTACCGGCCCCCTGCTCTTTCAGCGACTCGCTAAATTTGACCCTCGCGGTCCAGCACGCCGAGATGTTTCAGCTGGATCAGTTTGTCCAAAGTCAGATTCTGGAAACCGTGCTTTCTGGCTTTCTCAATGAACTCGGGCGTGATGCCCTGCACTTTGGCGCCAATCAATTCGTCCACGTCGAATTTGAAACCGGCCGATTGCAGGGCCTTGATGTAGTCAGGCGTGATGCCCTGCACTTTCATGCCGATGATTTCGTCTGTGGTTGGCTTGAGGCCGAGGGCATGAATGTCGCGAATGCACTCCGGCGTTACGCCTTGTACCTTCATTCCGATCAATTCGTCAGCGTCGGCGTGAATGCCTTCCTGCTGCAAGGCGCGCACGTAGGCCGCGTCAATACCCTGCACTTTCATACCGATGATTTCGTCGTCATCGACTTTCACGCCGACAGCGCGCAGGTCAGAGATGTATTCAGGTGTCACGCCCTGGACCTTCATGCCGACGAGCGTGTCCGCGTCTGGACGGATGCCGAGTTCCTTCATTTTCTGCACGTATTCAGGAGTTACACCCTGGATCTTCAGCGCGATGAGTTCGTCAATGCTCAAATCGCCGAGGCCGGCGGCCTTCATGCCATCGACATAAGATTCAGCGGGCACAGGAGCCCCGGCTGGCTCAGCCGAGCGTACTGGAGATGGCTTAGCAACGGGTGCGGGTTTCGCTGCCGGAGACGGTTTTCCCGCAGGCGTTGCCGGGGCGGCCGGAACGGCTTGCGCCCTGACTTTTCCAGTGATTCCGAAGATTGCATTTGCAGCGACGAGCGCGACACTCAGGCAAAGAGCACCTGCGGTCAGACCGATTCCGCGCAAGCCGGAGCGCAGGCGATTGATACCGATGAGCCGCATGATGCGAGGGGAAAGTGGACCGCGATTGGCGGCCATGGCCATCGCCGGAGCGACGCGCCACTCTTCCATCAGGGTAAGGGCTCGCGCGTATTCAAGCGCGTTGCCACAGAGAGCGATGGCTACGTCGTCGCAGGTGTTTTCGCGCTCGGTTCGGATGCGGCGGTTCAGCCACCAAACGGCCGGGTGATAGAAAAGCAAGGTCTCGACGATGACTTGAAATCCGTTGACGAACGAGTCGAGGCGCTTGATGTGCGCGAGTTCGTGGGCAATTACGGCCTGCAGCTGCGATTCTGAAAGGCCGGTGAGCGCACTGACTGGCAAGAAAACCATGGGCCGGAACCAGCCGATGACGGCGGGAGCCTCCAGCCACGCACACTGGCAGTAGCGGATCGCTCGCACAATACCCAGTCGATTCTGCAGTTGAAGACAGAGTTCGCGGAGTCTGCCTTCGGCTGGGATCGATTGTCTGCGGCGCATGCGCTCGAGAACGAGGACTCCTCCGGTGCTGCGCAGGCTGAAGAAAGCAACGCCGAACAGCCAAGCCTGGACGATCCACGGAAACAGATCGGGAGCGATGGGCTGGGGAGAGAACGATGCGGCCGGCGTGGGTCTCCAATCCGCGAGGTGAAAAACGGCGGGAGCCGGGGCCGTCCCCGTCGCGGCCGGGCTGGCGTCACGGTAGTAGAAGAAGGTCGCGACCGGAGCGGCCAGCATCGCGACCAGGATGCTGACCGCCACCAGATACCGGGCCGAGGCGCGACGGAAGAGCGCCATCACGACCGCCGCCAGCGCCGCCAACGCCGTCCCCTGCCACAGGAAATGCAGGAGCGCCCAGCCCGCGGGCCGCATGAACTCCGGAGAAAGCCAGTTTGCGATGGTCATCGGCGGTTCCTTTCGTATTCGTTGAGCAGGCGGCGCAATTCTTCGATCTCCTCGCGCGAAGCCTTCTTGCCGGCAAGCGCGTGCACCATGAGCTGGCTGGCCGAGCCTTCAAAGACGCGCTGTAGGATGTCTCCCGCCAGCTGGCGCTTGGTCTGCTCGGCGGGCAGGCATGCTTCATAGACGTGCGCGCGTTGGGTTTCGTTTCGCTTGACCAGACCTTTTGCGGTCATGATCTGGAGGAATTTCAGGACGCTGGTGTAGCCGACGTCCTTGGATTCGGCCAGGGAATCGTGAACTTCGCGGACGGTCGACGGTCCGCGCGACCACAGCACGCGCAGGATTTCGAGTTCCGAGGAAGTCGGCTTCTGTGGAATCTGCCTCATGGTGGAGGGACTGTACTACGAAGACGTTCGTAGTGTCAACGAAAATCTTCGTAGATGACCATGTCATGACGCCAGGGATCTATGGAATTGTGACTTCTACCTCATTCGAGTGACTGGATTCTCGTCCCGCAGAATCGACGGCCGTGCAGACGTAATAGTACGTTGCGCCCGAAGTGACGTCTTGGTCCTTGAAAGTCAGTTCTGCAGTCGAGCCGATTAGGCCGTAGTAGCCACCCGAGATCGCACTGCGGTAGACGTTGTAATAGTTTGCCTCACTGCTGGCCTTCCAGGTGAGGGTGACGTAATGATCGGAGGAATGATCGCCGTCATTGGGCAGGGAGACGGCGCCACACCCTGAGAGCAGGAGGACAAACAGGACGCAAGCCGGTATTGGGGACGGCCGTTTCATCCGAGCGCATCCGGAGACTATTCATTTCAGTTGACGACATGGACTACCACAACAGGTAGGCCGGTGTCGGTGACGAGGGAAGGCGATGGGAATTTATTTCACCGATCGTGCTCAGCGTGCGCGCGGCCGGTGCAGCATGACACTCGGCTGTCAGTCCCAGGTCTACATCCCTCAAAGCTGGCAGCCGAGAGCTGAGAGCTTCCTATCTAAAGTAGATCCACAATCCCACCACCGTCGCCAGCAGCGCAAGACTGAAGACCACGTTCACCAGGTGCTCGGTGGGCGTTTCTTTGGCGGGCTTGCGCTCGGCGGCGTGGAGTGAAATCACGTCCATTTTTTCGTCGACGGTGGCGAAGGTCAGGCCGCCGAGTTTCTTGCGGTCGGGCGCGGGCGTCATCAGGCTGACGGCCACCAACACGACGCAGCACACGACGAACATGAAGATGGCGTAGTGCAGGAAGTTCATCGTCACCAAGTCCTTCACGACACCCGAGAATTGTGTCCCGCTCTTCGCCATCAGTTCGGTGATGAAACGGAAGGCGCCGAGGACGAAGCCGGTCATCAGCGACGAGATAGCGCCGGTGCCGTTAAGGCGCGTCCAGAGAATGCCGAGCACGAAGCAGGCGGCGATGGGCGGGCTGATGTAGGCCTGCACGCTCTGCAGGTAGATGTAGAGCTGGCTGCTGATGAGGTGAATGAACGGCACCCACAACAGACCGAGCAGCACCATGAATCCGGTCGCGATGCGGCCGAAGGTGACGAGCTGGCGCTCGGAGGCGTCGGGCCGAATCTTCTTGTAGAAATCGAGTGTGACGAGCGTGGAAGCGGAATTGAACACTGAACTCATCGCGCCCATGACAGCGGCGAGCAAGGCAGCCATGACGAGTCCGACCAGACCAGTCGGAAGGAGATTGAGAACGAGCGTCGGGTATGCGTAATCAGGCTTCACAACCTGATCGGGGAACAATGCGTAAGCAATGATCCCGGGCAGAACAAGCATGAAGACGGGCAGGATTTTCAGGAATCCGGCGAAGATGGTGCCGGCTTTTGCGTGGCCTTCGTCGCGGGCGGAGAGGACGCGCTGCACGATCACCTGATCGGTACACCAATACCAGATGCCGAGAATCGGCGCCCCAAAGAAAATGCCGGTCCAGGGAAAGTTAGGATCGGAAGCCGGCTTGATCATGTGGAAGTAGCCTTCCGGCACCATGGTGCGCAGATGTGCGAGCCCGCCGACTTTGTCGAGGCCGATGACCGTCAGTGCGACCGCTCCAGTGATAAGGATCAGAGTCTGGACCGTATCGGTGTAGATAACGGCAGCGAGACCTCCGGCAATGGTGTAAATGCCGGTCGCGATCACGAGCACGACGGCGGTTTTCCAGAGCGACCATCCGGCGACACGTTCGAGCACAACGCTGGCGGCATAGAGCTGCACGGAAATCTTGGTGAAGATGTAGGCGATGATCGAGATGCCCGCGAGATAAACCGCGCACTGGCGGTTGAAACGGCGCTCGAGGAATTCGGGCATGGTGAACACGTTCGAGCGTAAATAGAAGGGCACAAAGACCCACCCCAATATGAGCAAGATCAGGCACGCAAGCCATTCGAAGTGGCCGACCGCAAGACCCGACGACGCGCCAGTCCCCGACAGTCCGATGAAGTGCTCGGTCGAAATGTTAGACACAAACAACGACGCGCCAATGAAAAACCAGCTGACGTTGCGGCTGGCGAGGAAGTAGTCGGTGGAGGTGCGCTCCTTGCGCGCAAAATACAGGCCGATGGAAAAGACGAGCAAGAAGTAGATGCCGATGATAACCAGGTCGAGAGTTGCGAGACTGCGGTGCGAGACGGCTGCAATGGGATTCATCGCGGAATCGGGTCCAGCCCGGCTCGAGCGGGGAACAGGGCCGCGCGAGCATCCTCTCTTGAGAGTCGTTACGCCGTGCCGGACATGATAATGCCTGAGACGGACGAGCGGAATCAGAAAGTTCACCCGGCACGGGCAGAGCACACCGCGCGCTATTCAATCCCCAGTTGCCTCTGGATTTGCTCCAGCGGCACGTTCTTTGTCTCCGGAACCATGGTCTTGACCCAGATCAGTTGCAGGACCATCATGCCGGCGAAGAAGGAGAAAACGTATCCCGGCGGAAAGCTCGAAACCATCCGCGGGAAGAATGTAGTGAGCAGCGCGGCGAAGATCCAGTGCGTGAAACTGCCGAGCGCCTGGCCTTCCGCGCGATGCCGGTTGGGGAAGATTTCAGAGATGAAAACCCAGATCACCGCACCCTGTCCGATGGCATGCGCGGCAATAAAAGCAAAGATGCAGGCCGGCACAATGCTGAAATGCTGGGTGAAGAATGCCCAGGCGGTCAGCCCGAGAGAGCCGATATATCCGAAGGAGCCAATGTACAGGAGCGTCCGGCGGCCGAGGCGGTCGATGAGCCATAGTCCCACGAAAGTGAAGACCAGATTCGTGAGTCCGATGCCGACCGACTGGAGCAGCGCGGCTTTGGCCGCCAAGCCTGTCAGTTCAAAGATGCGAGGCGCGAAGTAGAGAATGGCGTTGATTCCGGAGAGCTGGTTGAAAAACGCGATCAGAATGGCCAGCAGGATCGGCTTGCGCAGACGGCGTGACCAGAAGAGCCCTGTCGTACCCTCGGCAGCGGACGCGGACGCAATCTCGTTCGCGACGGTTTCGATCTCTGCCTGGGAGGCGTCGGGTTGAACACGCCGCAAGACATCGATGCCGCCTGCGCGATCGCCCTTGCGGCTCAGGAGCCAGCGCGGACTCTCTGGGATCCCCAGACACAGCACGGCGTACAAGAACGAGGGAAAGGCGGCGACACCCAGCATCCAGCGCCACGCGTTTGTTCCAATGCCCGCGAGCAGCGCGTTCGAGACAAATGCGACCAGGATGCCGAAAACGATGTTGAATTGAAACATGCCGGCGAGCCGGCCACGCTGCTTGGGTGGTGCGATCTCCGAGATGTAGAGCGGAGCCGCGACGGTGGAGATGCCGATGCCCAGGCCGCCGATGAACCGAGCGGCGATGAAGAGAGGAAGGCCGTTAGCTAGCGCGGATCCGACGGCGCCGACAAAATAGAGAACGCCGATCCATAACAGGGTCGCCTTGCGCCCGAATCGGTCGGTTGGCCAGCCTCCGACAAGAGAACCCACAACGGTGCCGTAGAGGGCCGAGCCCATCGCAATGCCGTGCAATCCCGGGCTCAGGCCCCACAACGATTGAATTGTTTTCTCGGCGCCGGAGATGACGACGGTGTCGAAGCCAAAAAGAAATCCGGCAAGAGCGGAAGTGAGCGACCAAAAAAAGACGCGAGGATTCATAGGCGCATGCAGCTGATGCTTATGGAGCAACCTTATTTTGTGACTTCGGCAATGAACACTCCGAATGGTTCCAGCGATACGTCACTGCTTTTGGCGCTCGACTGCGGCGTCACGATCAGGGGCTTCAGTCTGGCGGATGGAAATCCCTGGGCCGCGAGATTGAAAGCAGCTTTTTGCGGCGACGACGACATGTTCAGCGCAACCAGCACAGCCTTCCCTTTGTAGCTCCGCAGGTAGGACATCACGTTGACATCGTCTTCGTTAAGGGAGATGTAGCCGCCTTCCAGCAGAGCTTCGTTGGTGTGGCGGAGCGCCAGAACCTTCTTGTACATGTTCAGGACCGAGTTCGGGTCTTTCGATTCGGATGCCACGTTGTGCGTCCTGTAGCTTGGCGCCACGGGCAGCCAGGGCACCGCCTTGCTGAATCCGGCGTTCGCATCCGTGTTCCATTGCATGGGAGTGCGCTCGCCGTCGCGGCCGATCTCCTTGGGCCAGCCCGTGCGGCCGATGGGGTCCTTCACGTCTTCTTTGCGCTTGGGATCGTTATTTTCCATACCGATCTCCTCGCCGTAGTACATGATCGGCGTGCCGCGCAGGGTGAGATAGAAAGCGGCCATCATCTTCGCGATGGCGTCGTTGTTCTTGCTGTCGCCGTAGCGGTTGTAGGAGCGGACGATGTCGTGGTTGCTGATGACATAGACAGGCCAGCCGCCGGCCCCATCGAGCGCGGCGATCTGCTTGCGAAACTCCGCCGGAGAGAGTTCGTTCACGGTCGTGAACATGAAGTCCATGGGCATCTGAAGTTCGTCGCTGTGCCCGCCGTAGTACTGCTTGAGTTCGGCAATGTCGTCGGTCCAGGTTTCGCCGATGAGCACGGCGCCGGATTCGTCGGCAACCTTGCGGAGCTTTTTCAGGACATCGTGCACTTCGGGGAATTTGGTGTTGTATTTCTTGTCCTGATTCGGATCGCCCTGGTTGTTCACGCCGGGAAGGGAAGGGTTGTCTTTCAAGTCAGGATCTTCAAACAGGATGTCCACGGCGTCGAGGCGGAAGCCTGAGACACCGCGCTTGTACCACCAGCGCGTCGTATCGAGCATCATCTTTTCGACGGCAGGATTGCGCCAGTTCAGATCCGGCTGCTCGGCATAGAAATAGTGGTAGTAGTACTGGTTGGTCGCGGGATCGAATTTCCAAGCAGAGCCGCCAAAGAGCGAGGTCCAGTTGTTTGGAGGCTGGCCGGGACCTTTACCGTCACGCCAGATGTACCAGTCGCGATGAGGAGCGTTCTTCGAGGACTTCGAATCAAGGAACCACTGATGCCGGTCGGAGCTGTGATTGACGACGAAATCCAGGATGATGCGAACGCCGCGTCTTTTACCTTCTTCGACCATCCTGTCGAAGTCGGCGAGCGTGCCGTACATCGGGTCGATGTTTTCGTAGTCGGAGACGTCATAGCCGAAATCCACCTGCGGCGAGGGGAAGCAGGGGCTGATCCAGATCGCATCGACGCCAAGGTCGTGCAGATACTTCATTTTCGAAGCGATGCCCTTGAGATCGCCGATGCCGTCGTTGTTGCTGTCAGCAAAACTGCGTGGATAGACCTCGTAGAAGACAGCGTGCTGCCACCACTGATGGCCTTCAGCGTCGGGCTTAGTCTGGGCGGCAAGCGATAGCGAGAAGACGAAGTAGAACAAGAGCGAAGGAATCAGCAAGAAACGCTTCGACATAACGGGCCTTCTTTCCATAGCGGATGCTAGTGTTTCGCAAAATTCAGGCTTACATCCTGTTGCACGTAGTCAGAGCCTCCGCTTCCGGCGGGGAACTCCACCGACAGAGATGCCTGATCGGCGTGAGAGTCCACGAGCTTGCCCCCTGTGACCGATGCGATTTGTGACGGGTTCCAGACCGACAATTCGTATTGCCGGCCTGCGATGCCGGAGAGCGAAAGCACCATCCGGGTATGGTCAGGGCTCCACGTTTGCGAGAGCACTCTCAAACCCACACTGGCGCTGCCGAGCGCAGGCAGGACGTTTGCGACACTGACATCGAAATCATCTTTCAACTTCACACGAATCGTGGTCAATGGCTGAGTCAGGGGGATGCTCACGGTCAGATGTTGGTCTGTCTTTCCCGGGACAAGCTTGAAGGCCGCGTTTCGGCCGTTGATTTCCGCGGAAGCAACGCTGGTCCTGAGGCTGACAGCGGGGGAGAGGTCGAGCACGCAATCTCCAGCCCCGCTGCGCTTCACCTCTGCCGTGATTAGGCCGGGTGTGCGCTGGTAGCTGATCGCAATCGTAGTCGAGCCGACACGCAGGTTGTCGACGGAGAACGACTTCCAATCAGCGGGTACATGCGGCGCGAAAGTGAGAATGTGGTTGCCCGCATCGGCGTCGATGCCCAGCATGCCGCGCAGAATCGGGCTGATGACCATGGCCGCCGACCAGATCTGATGGGGGGAATTCGTGGATAGCGGCTGGTAGTAGTCGCCGGAGAGCACTTCAGCCACATGGCCGAGGGAGCCGTCGAGCGCGAGCAAAGCGTTGGCGCGGAGGTTTTCGTACGCGGGCAAGGGCTCGTGATAGCGATATTCGGCCACAGAAGCCCATCCGGTAAACAGCGGCCACACGGATCCGAAATGATAGCCGGCGCCGCTGTAAACAGAAGAGCGATTGGAAATGATGCGCATCCCCCAGTCAGTCTGATGATCGTCCTGAGCGAGACGCTGGATCGTGGATTGTGACTTGTCTTCGTCGGTCGTGCCGAACCACATCGGAACCGTCGTCAGCACCGAAAGTTCATCGACGCGCCGGTTCTGCTGATCGAGAGCGAATGCGTAAGTCTTTTTGTCTGTCGACCAGAATGTCTGGTTGAAGATGGGCTTCTGGCGATCGAAGGCTGCTGCGAAATCCTTGCTTACATCATCTTTGCCGGCGATCCTCGCGAGATTGGAGAGCGCGCGAATCGCTTCCAGTCCCAGCCCGCTTTGGTAGAACTCGGTCTTTACCGGCAGAAGCGGGCCGCCTTCGACCCAACCATGGCCGATTCCAAAATTGCCTGGAAAATTCTGTTCGCCGTAGGTCGAACGCAAGAACTGATAAGCCTTCCAAAAACTGTCCCATTTCTGGCGGGCAAAATCCGCATCGCCGCTGTGCCTGACGTAGTCGTTCGCCGCGATGACGTAGAGCGGCGTAGCGTCCGCGGAGGCGTAGCCGTAGGGATAGTTTTTGAACCAGTCGACAAAGCTGGCTCCCTGGGCGATTTCATGCGGAATCTTGCCGTCATCGCGCTGGTACTTGCTGACAAATTCAAGAGCCGTGCGTGTGGTCGCAAAGTCGCCGATCGAGTTCAGAGCAAAGGACGTCCAGAACGCATCGCGACCGAAGAACCAGGCGAAGCCCGGACGCTGACCTACACCGGAAGTCTTATAGCCGGCAACGAGGCCTGTACCGAGATAGGGATTGGTGACAAGTCCCTGAATCGTGCTGATGCGCGACCAATCGTAAGCTTTCTGAAGGTCGGGGTCCGGCAACATCAGATTCACGGTACGGCTGAGGTAGTCGTGATAGTAGCGTGCGGACTCGTGGCGAAGATCGGGCCAGGAAGTGGCCAGACGCTGGTAGCTCAACTCCGCATCGGGCAGGCCCTGAGTTGAGGCAGCGATGAAGATTATCCGGCTCGACTTGCCCTTCTGAATCACGCCCAGGCGGAACGAACTTTCATCGGAAGAAGAAAAGTTTGTCTGGTAAGACGGACTGGGGGCGGATGCCGTGGGAGAACCAACGATGGCGGCAAGCTTTCTGCCCTCTTCGCCCAGTTCGAAGACGCGGTGGGTGTCGTCCCAGTTCAGATAGGTTCCGCCGAGACCGGCCGGCCATTCGAGCTGGAAATCCGGTACGAAGGCGGCTTCAATTTCGAGCGGTTGCTCAGTCTCGACGCCGAAGAGAATAACGGCGCCGGGTTCGTGCACCGGAACGAAGAACGTTTCGTGAACGGAAAAATTGTCGCCCGCATAGACGAGGGTTGCGGCCTCCGGCTGCACAATCAACGTGCGCACAAGAGTTTCAGCTGGAATCGCGTGACCATCGATGTGAAACGTAAGATGAAAATTGCGAAAGATCTTCAGCGGATAGACCCAAGCCTCCATCTGTCCGCCCTCGTTGCCGAGGAGAGCCGCGCGAGTGCCGACGATGGGAAGGAACTCCCATGTGCGAACGGGACGCGAGAGCACTGGATCGGGCGCCGAAGTTTGCGCCGAAACGCCCGACGCAAGAGCAGCGCATAAGGCAATCAGATATGAAAGCGGGGCGAGAAGGGAACAGTTCGATCTTTTCAAGGGATCACACGCTGACTATGCTGAGAACATTCTCTAACGAACTTCGAGAGACGTCGGCTTGCAAAGTCTCCCGGCACAAAATATAAGAATTCAGGGGCACAGTCCAGCGCGAGCCGGTTCACGGGTATTCCTTCTTGTCTTCTTCACGCCGCGGATTTCTGAAATCGCTGAGCCGAACAGCTTTGGTGTTGTCGCTCAAGGATATTGTGGGACTGGCGCGTCCGTTATGGGCCCAGGTGGTGCCGGCACCTGCATCTGCTGAACCGCAGAAGCCCGGAACGCCCCTCGGGGTGAGTTTCGAGGATGTCGGAAAGCCAGCGGGGCTGAACGCCAAGACCATTTTCGGCGGCGAGCACAAGAACAAATATCTACTCGAAACGACTGGCTGCGGCGTCGCCTTTTACGACTACGACAACGATGGCTGGCTCGACATTTTTCTCGTGAACGGCACGCGGCTGGACGGATTTCCGGCGGGGCAGGAACCAGTCTCGCATCTCTTCAAGAACAATCGCGATGGCACCTTCACTGATGTCACGCTCAAGGCTGGAGTCGCGCACTCGGGCTGGGGACAGGCCGTTTGCATCGGCGACTACGACAACGATGGTTACGACGACCTGTTCGTCACCTACTTCGGCAAGAATGTCCTTTACCACAATAATGGCGACGGCACGTTTACGGACGTTAGTGAAAAAGCAGGTGTCGCAGGAAATGGCAAGCGATGGAACACCGGTTGCTCGTTCGTCGATTACGACCGTGACGGGAAACTTGACCTCTTCGTTGCCAACTATATCGACATGGATTTGAAAACGGCGCCTGTACCGGAATCGGGGCCGTGCCTCTATAAGGGCGTGATGGTGGCGTGCGGGCCGCCGGGATTGAACGGTGGGAAGAACATCCTCTATCACAACAACGGCGACGGCACCTTCACCGATGTTTCCGAGAAAGCCGGCATTCTAAAAGCCAACGGGACTTACGGGCTGGGCGTGCTGACCGCCGATCTCGACAACGACGGCTGGCCGGATATTTACGTCGCCAACGATTCGACGGCCAGCGCCCTCTATCAGAATAAGAAGAACGGCACGTTTACCGACATCGCGCTGGAGGCGGGATGCGCGTTGAGCCCGGACGGGAAGCCGCAGGCCGGTATGGGGATTTCGGCAGGCGATTACGACCTCGACGGCAATCTCGATCTGGTGAAGACGAATTTTGCGGGAGATACTCCATCGCTCTACCACAGTCTCGGCGAGGCGGCATTCGAGGACACCACTTTTGCCGCGGGCCTCGGGCTGCACACGCAGTATCTGGGGTGGGGTTGCGGCTTTTTCGATTTCGATAACGATGGCTGGCCCGACATTCTGATCTGCAACGGGCATGTGTATCCGGAAGTCGAGCAACTGAAGACTGAGGCCGGATACATGCAGCGGAAGCTGCTCTATCGGAACCTGCGAAACGGCAGATTCGAAGATGTGTCCACCGTCGCCGGACCGGGAATTTCGAATCCGATCGCGGCGCGCGGATGCGCATTCGGAGACTTCGACAATGACGGCGACATCGACATGGTGATCAATCCGGTCAATGACTTTCCGCAGTTGATTCGCTGCGACTCGCAAACCGGGAACAATTGGATCAAAGTACGAACGATCGGGACGAAATCGAACCGTAGTGGCATCGGGGCACGCCTGCGATGTGTCACTCGAGTTACAGGCGAACCGCAGCCGCACCAGCAGATCGACGAAGTCCGCAGCGGCGGTGGGTACTTCTCACAGCACGACCTGCGAGTGCACTTTGGAATCGGGAAGGCAGAGAAGGTTGAACTGCTGGAAGTTCGCTGGCCGAGCGGACAAGTGGATACGCTCAAGGACATCAGACCGAATCAGTTGATCTACGTCAAAGAAGGCGAAGGGATTGTCCGCAACATGCAATTTGGAAGTACAAAGTAACGAACGAGAAAGTCAAAAAGCTCTTAACCGCAGAGATCGCGGAGAAAACGCGCAAAGTGCACACGGAGAGCATGGCTTAGGAAAGACGAAGGGTGTCGCTTCATGCCGGGTTCTTCGAGGGCGCCTTGATCGCCATACCTGCCCCTTCTTTCAGGGTGTGGATGGCGTCGACGGGAAGGTTCTCAAATCGTTCCTCCAGGCCGCTCGGCCAGCGGATCTCGACTGCATCCACTCTGGTGGCGGCGCCGAGTCCAAAGTGGACGCGCGTATCGTTGCTGGAGCTGTAGCTGGAGCCGCTGCGAACTTCATCGACGAGGGCGCGGCTGCCAACTCTGACGGAGACCTTTGCGCCGATGCCGTCGCGATTGGATTTTGTTCCCACCGTGCGAATCGCAATCCAGTGATTGGATGAGCGCACCTGGTTCACCAGCAGGCTGGGCTTTCCGTTCATGTTGGAGATGACCGCCGACATGCGGCCATCGTTCCAGAGATCGGCGACGGCAAGACCGCGAGAAGATGCCGTCGTCGTGATACCCGGCCCGGCGGAGGCAGAGATGTCGGCAAACGTCCCGTTTCCGAGATTGTGGTAGAGGATGCGTGGCTCTTCGTAGCTGCTGCCGAGATTCTGCTTGTCTACTTCCGGATAAACGTGCCCGTTCACCAGAAGCAGGTCGGGCCAGCCGTCGTTGTCAAAGTCGAAGAACATCGTTCCCCAGCCGAGATACTTCGTATAAAGGCCGAGACCTGCAGCGGTAGTCACGTCGTCAAAAGTGCCGTCTCCGTTGTTGCGATACAGAGTTGAAGTGTCGTCGGAAAAGTTTGTCTTGAAGATGTCGAGGCGTCCGTCGCCGTTATAGTCGCCGATCGTCGAGCCCATGCCGGCCTGCTCGCGGCCGTCTTCATTGAAAGCAGCGCCGGCGATCACGGCGACGTCGGTGAAAGTGCCGTCGCGATTGTTGCGGTAGAGAATGCTCGGTGTGCTGTCGCAAGCGACGTAAATGTCGGGCCAGCCATCGTCGTTGAAATCGAAGGTCGAAACGCTGAAAGCGTAGTGGCCGTCGGTCTTATCGATGTGCGCTTTCACCGTAACATCTTCAAACGTGCCGTCGCCGCGATTGCGGTAGAGGATGTTCTTCGCACCCAGCAGGCCACGGGGCCCGCACATCACGGGCACACCCTTCCACATGCAGGAAGGCCGTTCGCCCGGCGTTGGCGCGGTGGAGAGGTCAAAGTCGACGTAGTTGGCGACCATGAGATCGAGATGGCCGTCGCGATCGTAGTCAACCCAGGCGCAACCTGTACCCCAGGCTTTGCCGGTGCCGGCGACGCCGGCCTTCTCGGCGACCTCGGTGAAGACGCCTTTGTCATTGTGATAGAGGCGGTTTTTGCCGTAGTAGGTGATGTAGAGATCTTCCCAGCCGTCGTTGTCGTAGTCACCGGCGCAAGCGCCCTGGCCCCATCCGGTCGCAGCAAGACCCGCTTTGACGGTCACATCTGTAAAGGTGCCGTCGTGATTGTTGTGGTAGAGATGACTGGTAGGAGCCTGTCCAGCGGGAAATCCCTCGAGCGTGGTGCCGTTCACGATGAAGATATCGGGCCAACCGTCGTTGTCGTAGTCGAGAATCGCAACACCCGTGCCGGTGGTCTCGATGATGTACTTCTTCGTATCCTTGCCGCCAAAGACGATCGGAAAAGTAAGGCCAGCTTTCTCGGCTACGTCAATGAAGTTGGCGATGGGGCCAGTCGGCGTGCCCGTCTTGGCGGCCTGTCCAATGGCGAGCTGACACAATGCGGCCAACAGAATAAAAAGACCTGCACCCCGGGACTGGAAAAACTGCAACGGATTCATGACCCAGCCTGCATGGTAGGGTGCATCGCAGAAGAGGGTCAAGGAGGCGCGACCCGGACGAAGTCTGACAGGGCGTCATAGTAAGATTTGCAGAGTCGGCTTCCGGTTCCTTCGTGATTTACCTATCCGCGCGAATTCGTCTCGTGGGCGCTCTTCTGTGCTTTCTCTCGTTGGCTTCCCTGGCGCAGAAACCAGCGGACGCGCAAGCAATCGAGAAACTCTATCAACAAGGGCTTCAATCGCTGCAGGCCGGAGACTTGGCCGCTGCGCACTCGACATTTGAGAAAGTAGTGCGCCTGGCGCCGAAGGCGCCGGAAGGGCACAACTCGCTGGGATGGGTATTGCTGACGACCGGCAAGGTTGACGAGGCGATCAGCCAATTTCGCCGGGCGATCGCGCTGAAGCCAGCATTTGTGCAGGCGCATATCAATCTCGCCAATGCCCTTTCTGCCAAGCGGGAGTATGAAGCTGCGGAGTCGGAGGCTCGTGCCACGATCAAGCTGGCGCCGAATGATTCTGAGGCGCACCGAACCCTGGGACGAATTCTGAGCTTTGGCAACGATGTGCCGGGTGCAATTGCAGAGCTGCGCCGCGCGGTGCAACTGGAACCCGCGCGTGCCGAACTGCATGACGAACTCGGATCACTGCTGGTGCAGAGCGGACAGGCCGAAGATGCGGCCGGAGAATTTGCCGAAGCACTCCGATTGCAGCCGAATTCAGCGTCGGCAAAGCTTCATCTGGGGGTAGTGCGCTGGCAGCAACACTTGCTCGCCGAAGCACAAGATTTGTTGGAGGGCGCAGTAGCCGAAGCCCCGAACAATGCGCAAGCGCATTACTATCTCGCACGCGTATTGGGCGACAAGGGTGACAGCGACCGAAGCCTGCGCGAACTGCAGAGCGCGGCACAGCTCCAGCCCAGTGTTGGCGAAGTCCAGACTCATCTCGGGCTGGCGCTGCAGAGGAAAGGAGACGCGCTCGGAGCGGTCGCGGCATTTCGGCATGCCGTCCAGGCGCACCCTGACAGCGCTGATGCCCACAACAATCTCGGTCTGGCGCTCATTCAAGCCGGAGACGCCCCGAGCGCGGTCGGGGAATTCCAGGCAGCGTTGCGGTTGCAGCCGAACGACAGCGGATATCAGGGAAATCTTGGGATTGCGTACCTGCAGCGCGCCGACTTTGATGAAGCCATCCGCGCATTTCGGACAGCACTTCAGGTTGCGCCGGACGACGCGACGTTGCACTACAACCTCGGGCTGGCGCTAAAGCTCAAGGATCAGTTACCGGCCGCGGTTGCCGAACTTGAGAAGGCCGCACAGCTCGATCCGTCGCAGGCCGACGTCCGATACACACTGGGTGTGACCTTCTGGCAGCAGGGAGACTTTGCGCGCTCGGCCGACGAGCTTCGAGCAGCGATCAAGATCCGCCCCGATTATGCGGAGGCCTACTACACGCTGGGGACAGTGCTGAAACAGCAGGGCAATCTGCAGGAATCTGCAAGCGCGCTACGGGAGGCGATCCGGTTGCAGCCGGAGTTTGCGGGAGCGCACACGACGCTCGCTGGAGTTCTGCGGCAGCTCGGCGACACTCAGGGAGGGGCTGCCGAAGCTAAAATCGGCGCCCAGATGGCGATGGGGGCCAATGCCTTGCAGGCGGCGACGTTCGCAACTAACTCCGGACGACGATTGATGGCGACAGGAGACATTGAAGGGGCCATCTCGCAATTCCGCGAAGCGATCAGGTCGCGTCCGGACTACGCTCCGGCTCACTACCATCTGGCCCTGGCGCTCAAAGGGAAGGGCGAGAATGAAGCGGCGCAAAAGGAATTTCAGAGAGCGGCAGAACTGGATCCGCGCCTGCAGCCGCCCGACCGGTAGAGGTACTACCGATTTGTTCGCAAGGCGACGATGCTGGTTTCGACCGGGACACCGCGCGTCACTTTGACGCGCAACACGGCTTCAAATGGCTGGACTCCGTTCTTCGCCGCGTTCAGCTTCTGCAGCAGCTGGGCCAGAGAGTTTTCGTCGCAAACGAACTCGACTGCAGCTTGAGTTCCGATGGTGGTCGTGCCCGCAAGGATCAGAACCGAACGAACCGGATCCAGACCTCGGACCAGGGCGATCACGGAGTAATCTTCGACCAGCGATTCATTGGCGGGGCTTCCCAGAAAATGGCTTGGCTCGCCGTCCTGTGGATGCAGGTTCGCAATGGCTAAATCTCCGCGTCGGTCTCCTGTGGTGAGCCGTTGAAAGACGAAATTCTTGGTGCTGGGGATATCACGCAGGGTGAGGTTTTCCGCCGGCGACCCCACAAAGATCAGGTCGTTGTTCTTTGCGTCGTCCAAGGAGAACAGGCTGCCTCGCTTCACCCGGATCTGGCGGTGCAGCAAGTTGAATACGCGGTCCAGGTCGTGCACCGCGAGCACTTCTCCCACGCCGGTGTAATGATCGAGGATTACGCGCGGATGCGAGTCAAGGGCCGGGTTGAAATAGCGCATCCCGGTTTCAGGGCGGCCCACAAAAGCCCCATTGCTGAAGATGACCCAGGGCTCTTCGGGCGCCGAGACAAATGGCTTCCAGAATGTAGTGAACACAGCCGGGGGAGCACCGCTCCGCGCGGCGGCAATGGTCATTTGCCGGTTGCTCGTCAAGGAAACGATCACCGCAACCGCCGCCACGAGAAGAACAGCAAGAGAGACGACCGCCACCACCCACGAACGGGGAACACGCCGGGCGACATGTTCAGCGGCGTGATCTTGCGAACTGACCGTTTGCAGCTTGGCCGATTCCGGCGTGCGGAGGTGGAACGAAAGGAGGTAGGCGCCTTTCGGCATTTCCACTTGGACGGAATCGTCTGTGCCCTCCGAAGCGTAGTATTCGACCAGTTTCTGACGCAAGCGTCCGGCCTGAACACGGATGGCGGAGTCGAGCTGTGGGTCAAAGTCACTCGGGCGGCCGAGGACCTCGGTGGCAATCTGATATTCCTTCAGGGGACTTCCTGGATGTTCGAGGGCATGATCGGCCAGATAGCGGAATAACCTGCGGAGAGATTCCGAGCTGTGCAGGGTATGGCTATTCTCGATCTTCTCGATTTGGGAGAGAAAAAGGGCGCGATCGGCCTTCTGTGCAGCACTCACCACCATTAACATAGAGAGTAACAATGTCCCTAGCTGACTGCAAGCGAAGCATTTGTGCAATGTAACAGTATCAGACAGACTGAGACTTCCAAAAAGTCTTCGGTGGCGGCAAAACCGTAGACATTCAGATTGTGGGCCTTCTGTCTTTCACCAGGGCTGGCGTGGGTGGGTGTGTGGCCACTGCTCAAGGCAAGTTTGCGGGCACCGAACTCTTAACCTGCCAGCGTTGCGGCATTCAGTCAGTCTCTTAAAAACTGGAAATTCTTGTAACGTGCGGCGTTAAGACTTCCAAATGTCATAGGGTTCCGCTGTGGATCACCGCGTTTCGACATTGCGATTCAACATGGTAGATCCAAGGGGGATTCGGCAGAGAGAATGCAGCAGAAGTCAATAGCGCTTTCGCACTACTAAACTTTGTGCGTGTGGGGAAATTCAACCGAATCGATTTTGCGGGGACGATTTTTTTTCGTCGTTCCGAACCCTAGGCAGCAGTGCGGGTAAATGCGGGAGGATGGCGATGAAGAAGACGTTTGCGGTTCTGGCGATCGTGGCGGCGTTGGCCATGGCAGGAACTCTATGGACACCGACGGCGCATGCGCAGGCCGTATATGGAAGCATTCTTGGAACCGTTACAGATCCGCAGGGCGCTGCGGTTGCCAATGCGAAGATCACAGTCACGAACCAGCGCAAGGGCACGAGCGACACAACGACAACGAATGAAAGCGGAAACTATTCGGCGACGCACCTGATTCCAGACATCTACCCGGTTAGCGCGGAGGCTGCGGGATTCAAGGTCGTTCAGGCGAAGGACGTAATCGTTTCCGCAGACGCCGGCTCCCGCGTTGATTTGACTTTTCAGGTGGGCGGCGCCAGCGAAACCGTCGAAGTGACGGCCGAGGCGCCACAGCTCAAGACCGATCGCGCCGATGTGGCGACGAGTTTCAACGAGAAGTACGTGGAAGACCTGCCGATCCTGAATCGCAACTTCACGCAGTTGCAGTTACTGGCACCGGGTTCGCAGAAACTGACGGGATGGAGCCACGCGGCCACTGAGAATCCCCAAGGCAGCCAGCAAATCTTCACGCAGGGACAGCACTTCTCCGGTACTGCATTCGAACTGGATGGAACCGACAACCAGGATCCGATCCTGGGCATCATCGTCGTGAACCCAAACCTCGATGCGGTCACAGAAGCCAAAGTTGCGTTGCAGAACTACGACGCGGAGTTCGGCAAAGCCGTGTCGAGCGTGGTCACAGCGCAGACGAAATCGGGCAGCAACGAGATTCACGGTAGCGGCTTCTACTTCCGCCGCTCCGACGCGCAACAGGCGCGCGACCCGTTCACGCAATCGCCCAACCAGGCAAATCCCGTCACCGGGCGGCTGATCCCGCCGTCACGCTGGCAGCAGTTCGGGTTTACGCTTGGTGGCCCGGTCATCAAAGACAAGCTGTTCTTCTTCGGCGATTACCAGGGCACGCGGCAAACGAACGGCGTGAGCGGCCTGTTTACGATGCCGACTGATCTTGTCCACGAAACATGTACCGGTCCCGGGACCGGCGGATTCTGCGATCTGAGCGAGTACTTGGGTGTGGCCAGCGGTGGTGGACAGGTTTTCGATCCCGCCACTGGATTGTCCGATGGCTCCGGTCGCACTGCGTTCGATGGCAACCTGATCCCGAACGATCGGCTTTCTCCGGCTGCCGTGGCAATTCTGCAGGCTCTTCCAGCGGCTCAAAACGGCGAAGTCACCAATAACTTCGTCGGTTCCGGATCGGGCCCCTTCAGCCAAAACGGCTTCGACACGCGCGTCGACTACGCGGCAAGGCCCAGCATCAATGTGTTCGGGCGTTTCAGCCTTAACTACTACAAACTCTCGGGCACTGGGATCTTCGGACAGATGCAGGGGCCTGGCAACGGATTGCTTGGCCTCTCCGGCAGCTCCATCACCCACAACTACAGCCTCGCGGCCGGCGTCACCAAGACGTTCAGCAGTTCGTTGCTCATGGACTTCCGCTTCGGCTGGTTCAAGTACAACCCGGTGACCGCGAAGCCGGACGGCGGCACTCCAATGTCCGACTTCGGGATTCCGTTCGCTAACACTGACGATCCCAAGACTGGTGGCTTGGGTTCGTTCCAACTGGGCCCCGATCAAATCAGCGGTTTTGGTGGCGCTCCCAACAACGGCGGCCAAGGGCTTGTGATTTCGAGCTTCGGCGACGGCCTGGGGGTCGCGCGCTGCAACTGCCCGCTCACCGAAAGCGAGCAACAGGTCCAATTCGTCAATAACTGGACCAAGATCAAGGGGAATCATCAGATCAAATTCGGGGCGGATATCCGGTATGCGTTGAATCTCCGCCTTCCCAGCGACAACAATCGCACCGGTGAATATAACTTCAGCCCCCAAGCCACCGCAGACGCCGGCGATGGTGGACTGGATCTCGCCACCTTCCTGCTCGGTCAGGTCACATCGTTCGCCCGTTACGTCAACAATCCTTCGGCTAGCGCAGATCCTGCCGAACGGCAGCGGCGCTGGTTCTTCTACGGCCAGGACACCTGGAGAGCGACGTCAAAGCTGACGATCAACTACGGGTTGCGTTGGGAAATCTACTTCCCGGAGACGGTGAACGGGAAGAATAACGGCGGATTTGCCAATATCACCGACTTGGGTGGCACGGGCGCAATCCGCGTCGCCGGCGTTGGTGGCATCGACCTGCACGGTAACGTCGATAACAAGCTCAACGCGTTCGCTCCGCGCCTGGGCTTCGCCTATCAGTTGACTCCCAAGACCGTGATCCGCGCCGGCTACGGCCGAAGCTACGACATTGGCGTGTTCGGGTCCAATTTCGGGCACACGGTTACGCAAAACCTGCCGGTGCTGCTCAAGCAAAACGTGAACGCCAGCAATTTGGGGCTCGGTTCCGGAGATCGAATCCCGATCTTCACGCTGGATAACGGCCCCGTAGATTACGGAGAGGTGACCGGTCTCACTCCCGCATTCCACGATGCCGACATCAACTCCGACGGCTTGATCCCGTTCCAGAGTCTTGGCTCGGATGTCTCTGGCACGCACATTCGTCCTCCCAAGCAGGTGCTGCCAGCGGTGGACGCATGGAACGTGACAGTACAGCACCAACTGACCAGCACCATCTCGTTGGAGGCTGGTTACGTGGGCAGCAAGGGAACCCACGGATTCGCCGGCAATGGACCCAACTATGACGTCAACCCGGTTTCCCTGGTTGGGTTCACGGATGGTTTGCCACAGAACGCGCGCAGGCCGCTGTGCGGCACGTATGATCCAGACACGAATACCTGCAGCCGCATTACGTACAGCCTCGGCAACTACTACGGGAATGACGCGGCCAGCACCTACAACGCGTTCGAAGTCAAGTTGGACAAGCGCTTTGCGCGCGGTCTGCAAGTGCTCACCCACTACACCTATTCGCACGCCAACAACTACGACAGCAATTACTACGCGATTGACCACAACATCGCGTGGGGCCCGGTGGACTTTAATCGCAACCACGTCTGGGTGTTGAACACGGTCTACGAATTACCGTTCGGCAAGGGCAAGACGTTCGGCGGGAACGCGAACCGAGCTCTCGACTACGCGATCGGCGGATGGCAGATCAGCAATACGACGAACTGGAGCAGCGGTCTGCCCTGGACTCCCAGCTTCAACGGATGCGGCAGTGAACAGGACGTTGGCATCTGCCGTCCGGACCGAGGGTCCGGCGACTTCCACGTGGGGGTATCGGGCAGCATCGACCCGGTCCTCCATAACCTCACCTACTTCACGCCGCAAGCTCTGGGCGGATCGTTCACCGATCCGGGAGTGGGCAATCTCGGCAACATCGGCAGGAACTCGTTCCATGGCCCGTCCGGCTTCTATTCCGACTTGTCCATCGTGAAGAAGTTCAATATTTATGAGCGGCTAACCGCGCAATTCCGCATGGACGCGTTTAACATCTTCAATCACCCCGTGTATGCCTTCAGTGCAAACAACGGAGCTAACAATTGCATCAACTGCACAGGCCAGAATGACGGCAAGATCACCGGCCTGGAAGGCGGCACCACGATGCGGCAGCTGCAATTCGCGTTGAGATTCGATTTCTAAGACCGCGTCGGCAGCATTTTCAGAGGGAGTCTTTCGAGACTCCCTTTTTTTGTGTTCCAATTACGGGAGCGTCCTCGACGGGACCTTGTCACTATGTGGCTGCACCGAGCATTGCCTCTCCTCCTGTTGCTCGCGGCGTTCTGCGCCGGACAGGACACACCCGCGTCCTCTGCCTCTGAAGCAGAACATGGGAGTAATCCGCCATCGCGGTTTGTGGACGCGCGCGCTCTCCTGCAGCAAGGCCGCTATGATGAGGCCATCTCGGAACTGCAGGCCCTGGTTGCCGTCAGGCCACCAGTCAAAGGCCTTGCTCGCGAGCTTGGCGCCGCCTACTACAAGAAAGGCGATTACCTGAAGGCGATCGATTCGCTGAAAACAGCCCAGTCCGAGGATGCTTCCGACAACGAAGCCACCCAGCTGCTGGGCTTGTCCTACTACCTGGCGGGGCGGCCTGCCGAGGCGATCCCTCAGCTGGAAAAAGTGCAATCGTGGTTCCCTCGGGCCAACGTCGACGCGGCGTACATTCTCGGGATCTGCTACATCCAGACCAAGGATTACCCTAAAGCGCGGACTGCCTTCGCGCGGATGTTCGAGGTACCGCCGGATTCGGCAGCGGCCTACCTGTTTGCTGCGCGCATGCTGTTGCGGCAGGAATACGATCCGGTGGCGGAGGAATATGCGCAGAAGGCGTCGGAAGTGGATCCCAAACTGCCGGGCGCGCACCTGCTTCTGGGAGAGCTCTATCTTTACAAATCACGTGTTCCGGAGGCCATCGAACAGTTTCAGAAGGAAGTGAGCCTGAACCCGGCGAACGCAAACGCATACTACAAGCTGGCCGACGCGTACTCCCGCATTCAGAAATATGACGAGGCGGAACGGCTTCTGCAGCGCTCGATCTGGCTCGATGCCAGTTCGACCGGGCCCTACATTTTAATGGGCAAGGTTCTCGCGAAAAAAGGGGAACTGGAACTGGCTGTACGCGCTTTGAAACGCGCCGCCGCGATGGACCCCAACAACCCGATGACCCATCATTTGCTGGGACAGACGTATCGCGACATGGGGAAAAAGGAAGAGGCGGAATCGGAATTAAAGGCGGCGGAGCAGTTGCAGACCAAGCAGAATACGCAGCCGTAGTCCCGTGGCAACTCATGACATCACGCCGTTACAAGATCGTCGGGCTGGGCGAGCTGCTGTGGGATCTGCTGCCAGCGGGCAAGCAACTTGGGGGCGCGCCTGCAAATTTCGCCTATATCTCGACGTTGCTGGGCAACGAAGGAATTGTTGCCAGCCGCTTAGGGTGTGACCCTCTGGGTGACGAGGCGGCACGCCAATTGTCTGCCGTCGGCGTGAACGCCGATTCGATCCAGCGCGACACGTCTCATCCAACCGGTACGGTGCGGGTCGAAGTGGACGCCGCCGGCCAGCCCAAGTTTGAGATTGGCGAAGGAGTAGCCTGGGACTATCTGGAATGGACCTCGGCCTGGGAGAAGCTGGCGGCGGAGGCCGACGCGGTCTGCTTTGGATCTCTGGCTCAGAGAGCGGATGTGAGCCGGGCGACAATCCGCAAGTTTGTCAGTATCGCGCGAAAAGGCGCGGTGCGTGTGTTTGACGTGAACCTGCGGCAGTCGTTTTATTCGAAGGAGGTACTCACGGAGTCCATACAGGTGTCGGACATCGTGAAACTGAACCACGAAGAACTGCCGCGGATCATGGAACTGTTCGGGGTGCCGCATCGTGACGAGATCGCTTCGGCCGAATCTCTCGTGGAGCGGTATCAGCTCAAGATGATTTGCGTCACCCGCGGCTGCCGCGGGAGCCTGCTCATCCGAGATCGCACGGTCAATGAACATCCGGGATATCGGGTGCGCGTGGCCGATACGGTTGGCGCCGGCGACGCATTTACCGCGGGACTCGTACGAGAATACCTTCGCCGCGCTCCTCTTGCCGCGATCAATGAAAGCGCAAATCGAGTCGGGGCGTGGGTGGCGAGCAATGCAGGGGCCATGCCCGTTCCTGGGTCCGCCGGCTTGGAACGGGAGTTGGCAGTGATCGAATGATGGGTAGAACCGCTCCTCAATTCGTGGCGGCAGTGGCCTTCTTCGCAATGCCCTCCAGTTGTTCCTTCGGTAATGCATGCAGCAGTTCCAGGAATGCGGCATTGGTCCATCCGAAGCCTACGACATTGATGGAGTAGCCGTACTCGACCTGCGAATCAGACGTTCGCGTCACCACGTTGTACTTCTCGCGAATCGTTCCTTCACGCTGAAAATTGTCGATGACGGTAGACAAAAATTCGCTCGAAGCGCGGTCCGCGTCGGCATTGAAACCGTAGCGGCGGAGTCCTTGAATAGCGAGCAGCTCGACAGGCGCCCAACCGTAAGGCAAATCCCACTGCGCTCCAGACTTGAAGGTGCTCATGGCCAAGCCCCCGGGGTGCTCAAACGCCGGGAGATTCTTTGCCACCGCCGCGGCCTGCTCGGGCGTTGCCAGGCCCGCCCATAGCGGGTAAAAGGTTGCTAGGTACTGATAGGTGGACTTCTTGCCGGCGGTGAAATCGTAGTCGAAGAAGAAGCCCTTGTCCGCGTCCCACTGATACTGTTGCATGCGGCTCCGGCGAGTGGTGGCGCGCACTCGCCAGAGTTTTCCTTCCGAGAATTTGCCGAGCCTGACGCTGATCTGATCCATGTCGGTTTCTGTCTTGTAGAGCAAGCTGTTCAAACAGACAGGAGCGAAATGGTGGGTCGCCGCGCCATAGGCGCCGAAGCGAAAAGAGATGTCGAAACCCGATTCGCGCATGGAGCGATCGCCTTTGTAGTAGTCCGTGCTCAGGCGAATCGTACGTTCGGGTTCACATTCAGGGCGAGCTTTCGTCGTCGCCAGGTCACAGACGGTGATTGTGTAGGAAGATCCGGACGCATCGGCGGTTTGCTCTTTCTGCTGCTCAACGAGGTAGTGATCCGCATCTTCGGGATGGACCATAAAGTAGCTGACCACTTTGCGGTAGAAACCGCTCTCGTCCTGCAGACCTTCGGGGGGCGGACCATTTCCGAAATCGTAGTAGCGGGCCAGCCCCGTGGTCCCGGCGAGGTGCGGTTCGCGGATCCACATCGAATAGTCCTTCGTCAGATATGGATAGGCGTGTTCCAGCCAGGCCGCGTCGGTCTTGCCTTTTTCCTTCTCGGCTTCATAGACAGCGAGAACCATCGAACTCAGGAACGGCGGTTGCGAGCGAGTCAGATAATAGGTGCGGTTCGCGTTGAGAATCGCGCCATAGTGTTCGATCTCGAAGAAAAAATTTTCAACCATACCGCGGGCGAGGTCGATGCGGCCATCGCGAAGCAATCCCAGAATGATGAAGTAGCTGTCCCATCCGTACATTTCGTTAAAGCGGCCCCCGGGCACGACGTATTTGTTTGGCAGATAGAGCAGGCCGTGCGCATGGATCGTACTGGTGTCGATTTCGCCGAGCTGATGGATTGGCTTAGGCAGATGGTCGATTTCGACATTGCAGT
>Ga0335082_10000547_pt1 | contig 39047 bp, 39 predicted proteins | sample Lox_Sample_41_FD_206718 | JGI IMG/M metagenome (GOLD analysis project Ga0335082, IMG submission 206718) | Soil microbial communities from Loxahatchee National Wildlife Refuge, Florida, United States - Lox_Sample_4.1 | ecosystem: Environmental > Terrestrial > Soil > Wetlands | place: USA...
GCAGCGGTGCGCACAAACGCGCGACCAGCAGGCGGTGATCCGCCGCGCCTTCCGCTTCAGCGTCCTGGCGCACGCCGGCATGACCGACGGTTACGACCGCTTCCTCGACGCCCCGCAATGATCGGCGGCCATGGGGCTGTGGTCGAAACTGCTGCGCTGGCGCCGCCCCGGTGAGGTGGCCTCCCCGAAGCCCACGCGGGAGCCGCTGGCGTCCGACGCCGGCAATACGGTTGAGTTGCCGGCCGAGCCCTTTGTCTTCGAATGTCAATCCTGCGGTAAGGTGTTCGAAGCCCGACGCCTGCGCCCGCTGTGCCCGGAGTGTGATAGCCGGGACGTGTCTCTTCTTAGCGAGTAACCAGTAATCAGTAATCAGTGATCAGTGAAGAGCCGATATCATGACCTACGGAGGTTTCTTACTGATCACTGATTACTGGTTACTGATCACTGATCCGCTTGAGCGATGACCAACGCCGACATCGCGCGGGTGATGCGCGAGATCGCCGTCTTCCTCGACATGGAGGGCGTGCAGTTCAAGCCGCGCGCCTACGAGAAGGTCGCCTACGCGATCGAGGCGGTCGAGGAGCCGATCACGGAGATTCACAAGCGCGGCGGTATCAAGGCGGTCGAGGAGATCCCCGGTGTCGGCAAGAGCATCGCCGAGAAGATCGTGACCCTGATCGAGACGGGACGCCTGCCGTACCATGAAGAGCTACGCAAGAAGACGCCCGTCGATGTCGCCAGCCTGACCGCCATCGAAGGCCTCGGGCCGAAGAACATCAAGACACTCTACCACGAGTTGGGCGTGCGCACGGTCGCCGATCTGGAGAAGGCGGCGCTGGCCGGGAAGATCCACGACTTGCCGCACTTTGGCGAGAAGAGCGAGCAGAAGATTCTCAAGGGCATCGGCTTCCTCAAGCAGGGCAGCGGGCGTTTCCCGCTCGGCGCCGTGCTCCCGCTGATGAGCGACATCGAAGCACGCCTCGGCAAGCTACCGGGGGTGCAGCGGGTCGCCATCGCGGGATCCATCCGCCGGCGCAAGGAGACCGTGGGCGACGGGGACGTTCTCGTCGTCGCCAAGAAACCGGATGCGGTCATGGATTTCTTCGTGGCCATGCCGGAGGTCGTCCACGTGCACGGCAAGGGCCACACCAAGTCTAGCGTGAAGCTGAACACGGGCATGGACGTGGATGTACGCGTCGTGCCGGCGGCGAGCTGGGGTGCGGCGTTGAACTACTTCACCGGCAGCAAGGATCACAACGTGGCGCTGCGCCGCATCGCCATCGAGAAAAAGCTGAAGCTCAACGAGTACGGCGTGTTTCGCGGCGAGAAGTCGATCGCCGGCAAGACCGAGGAGGAAGTCTACGCGGTGTTGGGTCTGCCCTACATTCCACCGGAGTTGCGCGAGATGACCGGCGAGATCGAGGCGGCGCAGGCGGGGAGGCTGCCGGACCTCATCGGCTACGACGACGTGCGCGGCGATCTGCAGACGCAGACGACGTGGACCGACGGCGCGAACTCGATCGAGGAAATGGCCGCCGAGGCGCAGCGTCTCGGGCGCGAGTACATCGCCATCACCGATCATACCAAGAGCCTGGCGATGATGGGCGCCGACGAGAAACAACTGCGCCAGCAGATGAAGGCGATCGACAAGCTGAACAAGCAGCTCAAGGGCTTCACCATCCTCAAGGGCGCCGAAGTGAACATCAACAAGGATGGGACCCTGGACATCGACGACGAAACCCTGGCGCAGCTCGACGTCGTCGGCGTCGCCGTGCACTCGCATTTCAATCTGTCACGCGCCGAGCAGACGCGGCGCCTCATCCGCGCCGTCGAGAACCCGCACGCCGACATCCTGTTCCACCCGACGGCGCGGGTCATCCAGAAGCGCGAGCCGATCGATGTCGACATCGACGCGGTCATCGCGGCCGCCAAGCGTACGGGCACGATCTTGGAGATCGACGCGTATCCGGAGCGGTTGGATCTGAAAGACGAACACGTGCGTAAGGCGATCGAGGCCGGCGTGAAGCTGGCGATCGACACCGACGCGCACAGCGTCCATCACCTCGGCTACCTGCACTTCGGCATCGCCACCGCGCGGCGCGGCTGGGCGACGCGCGCCGATGTGGTGAATGCCTTACCGCTGCGTGGGTTATTGAAGAGTCTCAAAGGGAGCAGGAGATAGCACCATTCGCGCGCGAGCTACGGTACGCGCAACGCGGACCGTAGCTCGCGCGCGAGGACGTCAACCGTCCCGCGCGTGCCGCCCGCCAGCTTCTGGCGCCACTCACCGTCGGTCTCGAAGCGCACATCACCGAGGTACTCGCCCCACAGATCGATGACACTGGCGATCGACGACGCCTCGAGGAGATCGCCGCCGGACTTGCGGATGGCTGACAGGACGTCGGGAACGACACGCAGGAAGGCGCGTAGCGCCATCGCGGTCTTGATGCTGTAACGCTTGCCGTGCCACGCCTTGGGGAAGACCTTGGCGATTTGCTTGAAGTAGTTCAGGAAGAAACGCGTCGCATGCTCGCGGAAATCCTCCGCGGCCCTGCCGCCGAAGGCGTCGAGGGCCGACAGCACGCCCTTCAACTCTTCGGCCAGGGGCGCCTGCGCGACGCGGCCGTGACCGACGCCGAAGAGCTTGATCTCACCATGGAGCGGGGAGCTGCTGTCCTCGCTCAGTGAGCGGATGATGTCGTGACTGATGGCCAGCGCCGCATCGGGATACAGCCTGCGTCCAGAGAGCGAGATGAGATGCGACGGGTTCAGCTTCGTGTGCTTGGCGTTGATGGTCACGAACAGCTCGACGACTTGATCGGGCGCCAGGCGGTCGAAGATCACCGCGGGCACTTGCACCTCTTCCGCCGGGTGCTCCTGTGCGAGTTGGTGCAGCGCCAGCAGGCGGTGCTGGCCGTCGAGCGCGCGCAGGGCGCCCTCCTCGGGGGGCAGCTGCAACACGCCCAGAATGCGGTGCGAGCTGATGGGCACGAAGTCGAGCCGGCGGTCGCAAACGAGCAGCACCGCGCCCGGAATCGCCGGCAGGTTCCCAGCTTCGGCGCATTGCAGGTAGTAGTCCATCAACTCGGCGATCTTGCGCTGGATCACCGGCCGCTGGTACGCCTCGGCGCTGTGGGTGATCTTGTCCTCGAGGACGTCCCAGTTGATACGTCCGGCCCGTTCGGTCTTCACCGGCCGCTTGCCGTGCGTCCGCCCGGTGTCGCTGTAGCTCAAGACCTCGAAGCGCACCAGCTTCTGCACATCGCGCACGCCGAGAATGGCCTGGTAGAAGTAGACACCGAACTGGTGCAAGCGCATCGCCGGCACTGTGATCATCGCCAATCCCCCTCTCTCCGTCGCCTAGTGGAGCTACGCTGCGAATCTAATGGGCGCATCGGTCCGGGGTCAAGCGGCGCCGGGGCAGCGGCGCCGGAGCGGTGCCGAATGGTGAATGATGAATTGTGAATGGTGAATTCCGAAAAGACGGCGCCCTCAGGGGCTGAGACGGAGCGCGATGACCGCCAGTGCGAGTGTCAACAGGGTCACCGGGACACCGAGGCGGAGGTAGCTTCCAAATGAGATCTCGACGCCAGCGCGGCGTGCTTGCTCGATGACGATGAGGTTGGCGACCGAACCGAGCGGCGTCAGGTTGCCGGCCAGTGTGCTGGCCGCGGCGACCATGAGCCACGCGTGCTCGCTGTCGTGAAGACCGGCGATGAATGGCTTGAGGACCATCACTGCCGGGACGTTGCTGACCACGTTGGACAGCGCGGTCGTCGCGATGGCCAGCGGCAGCGCGCGCTCGAGGTGCCATGGGCGTAGGGCAGCGAAAATGTCGCGGTCGACGCCGGTGGTTTCCAGTCCGGCCACCACGACGAACAGGCCGATGAACAGGACCAGCAGTGTCCAGTCGATGTCGCGATAGATCTTCTCCGGTCGCACCCGCCGGGTGACCAGCAACCACGCGCCGATGCCGAGCGCGACGTTGCTCACCGGAAGACCCGCGGCAAACAGCACGACCGCTGCGAGCGCGGCGAGGCTCGACTTGATCAGGAGCGGGCGGTGGACGCGGATCTTCAGTTCTGGCGCCGTGGCCGGTAAAGCGCCGTGCAGTTGGGGGCGGTAGAGTATCCACAGCAGCACGAAGTCGACGACCAGCCCGGCGAGAGCGATCGGGCTCAAGTGCCACGCAAAGTCGCGGTAGTGGATTCCGGAAAAGCTGGCAACCAGCATGTTCTGCGGGTTGCCGGTGATAGTGGCGACGCTGCCGATGTTGGAAGCCGTCGCCAAGGCCAACAAGAACGGTACCGGCGGCAAGGCGAGGACACGCGTGAGCTGCAAAAGGAGCGGCGCGAGCACCAGGCACACGACATCGTTGATGAAGAAAGCGGCGAGCACGCCCGAGATGGCGACCGTCGCGGCGAGCAGTTGCACCGGGGAGTGTGCGAGCCCCGCCACGTGTGCCGTCACCAGCCGGAAGAAGCCCGACAACCGCAGGTTGGCGACGACGATCATCATGCCGAACAGCAGGACCAGTGTCCGATAGTCGACGGCTTCTGCTGCGCGTGGCAATGGCACCACGCCGCTGAGAATCATCGCGGCTGCACCAACAATGGATATGCCGGTGCGGTCGAGGCGGAACGGGCGTAGCCGCCCGATGGCAAGCAGCAGGTAGGTGATGGCGAAGATGACGAGCGCCAGGTCGCGCATCAGCGGCGCTTGTCGCCGTCGGCCACGAACTCGCCGATGCGTTTGAGGCGGCGTTCGTAGTACCCGAGTGCACGCAGCGAGAACGGTTCCGACTCGACCGGCTGCCACTCACCGCCGTCGTCGCTTGCATAGCCGACACACAGGCGGCCTTCATCGTCGTGCAGGAACGCCAGGCGCACCTTGATGCCCGCATCCTTGCGCAGCTCGTACGTCGGTCCGATGAGCACCAGCGTCTCGCCGCGCTCGAACGCTTTGGCGACGCCGAGCTGCTTCAAGATGCGCTCGGATTTGGCGGAAAGAAGCATTCAGCTATTCAGCCGTCGGCAGTCAGCACGTAGGGTGCACTCCGTGCACCGCCGCTCGTGGGCCTGACACTGGAGACGGGCTGCCCTCAGCCCGCTGCGGCGTGGGGGACGCCGGCTCCAGGGAACGCCAACTTCCTGGCCCTTCACCGAATCGCGTCCTCGCCCGTGATGTCGCGGCCGATGATCAGCGTGTGCATGTCGTAGGTACCTTCGTAGGTGTTCACCGTCTCGAGGTTCAGCATGTGGCGGATGATCGGATACTCGTTGACGATGCCGTTGGCGCCGAGGATGTCGCGTGCCAGACGGGCGATGTCCAACGCGTGGCCGACGTTGTTGCGCTTGGCCAGCGAGATGTGCTCGGGCCGCACCTTGCCCTGGTCCTTCAGCTGCCCGAGCCGATGGGCGAGGAGCTGTCCCTTGGTGATCTCGGTGACCATGTGCACCAGTTTCTGCTGCACGAGCTGGTAGCCCGCCAGCGGCCGATCGAACTGGCGTCGGTCCTTCGCATAGTGCAGCGCCGTGTGGTAGCAGGCCATCGCCGCGCCCATGGCGCCCCAGACGATGCCGTAGCGTGCCTGACTCAGACAGGAGAACGGCCCCTTCAAACCGCTGACGCCCGGCAGCATGTTATCGCGCGGCACGCGCACTTCGTCGAGGACCAGCTCGGAAGTGATCGAGGCGCGCAGAGAAAACTTGCCCTTGATGTCGTGTGCGCTGAAGCCCGGCATGCCCTTCTCGACGAGAAAGCCGCGGATGCCCTCGTTGGTCTTCGCCCACACGATGGCGACGTCGGCGATGCTGCCGTTGGTGATCCAGCGTTTCACGCCGGTGATGATGAATTGATTCCCGTCAGCGCGGGCGCGTGTCTCCATGCCGCCCGGATCGGAGCCGTGATCGGGTTCGGTAAGACCGAAGCAGCCGATGAGCTTGCCCGCAGCCATACCCGGCAGCCAGCGCTCCTTCTGCGCCTCCGACCCGAAGGCGTGGATGGGATGCATGCACAGCGAGCCCTGCACCGACACCATCGAGCGCAACCCGCTGTCGCCACGTTCCATCTCCTGGCAGATGAGTCCGTAGGCGATGTTGTTGAAACCGGCGCAGCCGTAGCCTTTGAGATTGGCGCCGAACAGGCCCAGCTCCGCCATGCGCGGAATCAAGTCGCGCGGAAACGCTTCGCGCGAGTGATGATCCTCGATGATCGGCAGCGCCTCGCGCTCGACGAAGTCGCGCACCGTCTTGCGGATCATGCGTTCTTCGTCGGTCAGCATGTCGTCGAGGTTGTAGTAGTCCACGCCTGCGAATGGTGTCATCGCTGCACCCCTTTCTTCACCGCATGTTACGCGCAGGGAGCCGTGAGCGGCAAGGGCGCCTGCTTCGAGCGTGCGCTGCTCCGAACCAAGCCGGGTTCACCCGGCTTACTGCATTCAGCCTCGGGCTTGAGCCGGAGGTGTTGGCTGCGCGCGCTTCCCCCGCAGAACGCAAGGCGAACACTTGTGGCAGAGCGGTGTGCGGCGTGACTAAGCCCCGGCTGGCGGGAAGCCGCGGGCTCAAGCCCGCGGCTCAGACAGTAAGCCGGGTGAACCCGGCTTGGTTGGGCAAAACCCTGCGGAGGCTACTTGGGTGCGGTGGGTTCGACCAGAGCAAAGACTCCGTCGTCGCTTTCTGTCGTGTGCTCGTACACGCGGATGGTCGAGCCCATCTGGTGATGGCGCGCTTGATCTCGAACGTATGCGATGACCTCTGGCAACGACCGGCCGCCGATACTGAGCGCCCGTATCCGGCTTGCCATCGAAACGTCGCGCCACCGTCTCGATCCAGGTTCACCGCATGTGAGCTGGCGCCCTTGAGTTTCCCAACGCAGTCCGCAAGCGCAAGCTTCGGGGGCACGGACGCGACCAGATGAATGTGATCTGCCATGCCGCCGAGCGCGTGGACGATGAGAGCCAGTTCCTTGGCCTTGCCGTACAGAGCGCGATGGAGCACGTCGGCGTTCGTGGCGTCAATGATGGGCCGGCGCTCATCGGTTGCCCAGACCAGATGGTAGTGCAGTCGCCAGTAGGCCATGCAGACCAATCGGCCGGCAAGAGATAGACCAGCGAGCTGTGCCGCACTGTCCAAGCAGGCTGGGTCTTGGAGGTGGTCACACTGAATACACGAGCGAACATTTCGAGGGGCGCCCTCCGAACCAAGCCGGGTTCACCCGGCTTACTGCATTCAGCCTCGGGCTTGAGCCCGAGGTGTTGGCTGCGCGCGCTTCCCCCCGCAGAATGCAAGGCGAACACTTGTGGCAGAGCCGTGTGCGGCGTGACTAAGCCCCGGCTGGCACAGGAAGCCGCGGGCTCAAGCCCGCGGCTCAGACAGTAAGCCGGGCGAACCCGGCGTGGCTGATCTAACCCTGCGGCCCCGCGCCCCCTCGGGTGAGGACCTTTCCTTTTTGGAGGCCATCCGATAAGCGGCGTGCCATGCCGGGGACGGTGATCGAAACCCGCGAGCTGGGCCGCCGCTTCGCCGGCGTGACGGCGCTACATGCGCTCGATCTCACCGTCGGGGCAGGGGAGGCGGTCGCCGTCTTCGGCCCCAACGGCGCCGGCAAGAGCACGCTGCTGCGGTTGCTGGCGACGCTGCTGCGGCCAAGCGCCGGCGCGTTGCGGCTCTTTGAGCGCGCGGTCAACGACGGCGGTGCTGCCGCGCGCCGGCGGGTGGGCTTCCTGTCGCACCAGAGTTTTCTCTACCCCGACCTGACGCCGACGGAAAATCTCGACTTCTATGCGCGCATGTTCGGCGTTGCCCGACCGGGGGAACGGGTGCGCGGGCTGATCGAGCGCGTCGGCCTCACGGGCTGGGCGCACCGTCCGGTGCGCACCCTGTCCCGCGGTTTGGAGCAACGCTGCGCGCTGGCACGTGCACTCGTACACGAACCGGACCTGCTGCTGCTCGACGAGCCCTTTACCGGCCTCGACGTCGATGCGTCCGCCATGCTCGCCGCGATGCTCCGCGAGACCCACGCGGGCGGCACGACGTTGCTGATGACCACCCACGACATGGCGCGCGGCTTCGAGGTCTGCCGCCGCGCCATCGTTCTCACCCGCGGGCGCCTCGTGTGGGATGGTACCATCGCGGGGATGCCCGACGACTTCGAGCGACGCTACCACGAGCTGACCCAACCTCCTACGGACCCAACGCTCAGCACTCAGCACTCAGCACTCAGGACGTCTCGTTGATGCTCGCACTCCTTCGCAAAGATCTGCAGATCGAGTTTCGCACCAAGGAGACGCTCGCGGCGCTCCTGCTGCTCGGCTTGCTGACCTTGGTGGTCCTCAGCTTCGCCTTCGACCCCACCAGCGAGCTGCGCGGTGAAGCGGCGCCGGGCGCGCTCTGGGTGGCTGTGATTTTTGCCGGCGTCCTCGGCCTGAACCGCTCGTTTCTCGCCGAGCGCGAGAACGACTGCCTACAAGGGCTGCTGCTGTGCCCGGTGGACCGCGGCACAATCTATCTCGCCAAAACGGCGGGCAACTTTCTGTTCATGATGATGGCGCAGCTGGTGATCGTGCCGATCTTCATTTTCTTCTTCAATTTGCCGGTGTCCCTTGGCCTGGGCGGCGTATTCCTGAGCTTGGCGCTCGGCCTGCTCGGCTTCGCAGCGATCGGGACGCTGTTCGCTGCGATCTCGGTGCGCACGCGGGCGCGCGAGGTGATGCTGCCACTGCTGCTGCTGCCGCTGGCGGTACCGATTTTCATTGCGGGTGTGAAGGTGACCGGCCACATGCTCGCCGGCAAGCCGTTTGCGGAGGTGAAGCCGTGGTTGAACCTCATGGCGGGGTTCGACGTGATCTTCCTGGTTGTCGGCTGGTTGGTGTTTGAATATGCTGTCGAGGAGTGACCCAACCCATGCGCAAGCTGGCTGACGCGATCCTGCCGCCCGTCACTCTGCTGGTGATGCTGGCGGCCATCTACATGGTGTTCGTGTACGTGCCGACGGACAAGGTCCAGGGCATCGTGCAACGGATCTTCTATTTCCACGTGCCACTGGCCATCATGACGTTCGTGGCCTTCGGCACCGTGGCAGTGGCCAGCGCACTGTTCCTGTGGCGCGGGACGCGGGCCTCGGACCGGGTGGCGCACGCCGCCGCCGAGGTGGGGATGGTCTTCTGCACGCTGGTGCTGATCACCGGTCCGATCTGGGCGCGCCCGGTGTGGGGGACGTGGTGGACGTGGGATGCGCGGCTGACGACGACGCTAATCCTCTGGCTCATCTACGCCGCCTATCTCATGCTGCGCAGCTTTTCAGGCGCCGCCGACCAGGGAGCACGATACGCCGCTGTGCTTGGGGTGGTGGGTGCGGTCGACATCCCGATCATCAACCGCTCCGTCTACTGGTGGCGCACCATTCACCCGGCGGTGTTGATCACGCGCGAAGGCGGGTCGGGACTGGCCGACCCGCGCATGCAAGCCACTCTTGGCGTCTGCTTCCTGGCGTTCTTCCTGCTGTTCGTGTGGCTGACGTGGGTGCGCAACGAGAACATGCGGCTCAGCGACGAAGTGGAGACGCTGCGCCAACAAGCGCTCGGGCACGCGTGACCGCGCAGCGTGACCACGAGGCGTAAGCGCGCAGACCGATGAGGCGGACATGACCAACCTGAACTTCCTGTTCGCGGCCTACGCGGCCGTGTGGGTGCTGCTGTTCTTCTACATCCTGTCGCTCTCGCGCCGGAACCGATCGCTCGACAAGGAGATCGAGGAGTTGCGCGAGCTGCTGCAGCGGCGCCAGCAGCCGTGAAACATGCTCAAGGACGTGCGCTGCCCGACGTGCCGGCGCCTGACTCCGTGGGACGCTAACCCGTACCGTCCCTTTTGCTCCGAGCGTTGCAAGCTCCAGGATCTGGGTAACTGGGCGAGCGAGCGCTACGTCATTCCCGGTCCCCCGGCGGAGGCGGCGCCGGAACAGGGCGACGCGGATGACGACGACACGGAGCCGCACTGATGCCGATTCATCCGACGGCATTGATCGATGCGCGTGCCGAAGTTGATCCGCAGGCAGACATCGGCCCCTACGTGGTGATCGACGGGCCGGTGCACGTCGGTCCACGCACGCGTGTGCTGGCGCACGCGACGTTGACGGGCTGGACCACGATCGGCGCGGATAACCTCATCCATATGGGCGCCGTCGTCGGCCACACGCCGCAGGACCTGGCCTTCACCGGTGAGGAGAGCTACCTGCGCATCGGCGACCGCAACGTCATCCGGGAGCACGCACAGATCCACCGCGGCACCAAGCCGGGGTCAGCGACCGTCGTCGGCAACGACAACTACTTCATGAGCAACGCCCACGTTGCGCACAATTGCGCCATCGGCGAAGGGGTGATTGTCGCCGGCGGCGCGCTGCTCGCGGGGTATGTCGAGGTTGGCGATCAGGCCTTCATCTCCGGCAACTGCGTTGTCCACCAGTATGTGCGCATCGGTCGTCTCGCCATCCTGCGCGGCCTGAGCCGCACCAGTCGCGACGTGCCGCCGTTCTGCATCATGGACGGTACGCACACCGTGCGCGCCATCAACCGCGTCGGCCTGCGCCGTGCCGGCTTCACCGGAGCGCAGGTCCGCGCTCTGCAAAACGCCTTCGTGCGGCTCTTCGGCCGCGCCGGCAATCTTTCGCACGCCATCGCCGCCGTCGAGAGCGAGCCGGTCTCGCCCGACGTGCGCTACCTGATCGATTTCATCCGCGCATCCAAACGCGGCGTGTGCTTCGGCCCGCGGCCGCGGAGCGGCCAAATGGTGAATGATGAAATGTGAATGTTGAATGGAAGAACTTCCTCAATTCACCATTCAGCATTCACCATTCGCCATCGGATCTCTAGCGTTGGGATATTCCCGCGACTGCAAATTCTTGCGTACTGCCCGCGGCGGGGATGCCAACCATGGGACAAGGAAGCGAGCATTTGGCCGGAGTCTTTTGGCCGGCACCCTGCGGTCTATGCCTTGCTTGAAAGGGCAGGGGGATTTCACTAGCGTGAGGACAGCTGCATGAATCGGAAGGCTCGCTTTCTCGTTGCCGCGCTGCTGCTCGTAGGCGCGGTCGTCTATCTCATGTACACCGGCGTGCAGAAGAGCGCCGTGTACTATCTCACCATCGAGGAGTTCCTGGCCAAGAAGGAGACGCTGGCCAACGAAGGCATTCGGGTGGCCGGCCGGGTGACGCCGGGCAGCGTGACCAAGAAGATGACCGCCGCGGGCGAAGAGCTGAACTTCCGGCTCGGCGACTTCAAGACCGACGGTGACGGTGGCGGCGATGCAAAGAGTGTGGCCGTCTACTTCGTCGGCGTCACGCCCGACATGTTCAAAGCCGAAGGCGGCAGCGACGTGATCATCGAGGGCAAGTATCGCGGTGGCGTGTTGCACGCGCAGAGCGTGCTGACCTCCTGCCCATCAAAGTACGAAGCGGAAGCGACGGGCGCGCAGGCAGCCGCCAAGTAGAAAGGGGCGGACATGGTAGACGTTGGGTCGTTGGCTCTGGCGATCGCTTGGGTGCTGGCGATCTACGCGATTGGCATGTCCGTCACCGGCGCGCTGCGCCGCAAGCGCGAGTTCGTCGCCAGCGCGGAGAATGCCAGCCTCGCCGTCTGGGGCTTCGTGGTGATTGCGGTTGCGGCGCTGCTGCACGCCCTGGTGACGCACGACTTCAACATCGAGTACGTGGCGCACTACTCCAGCAGCACGTTGCCGCTGCACTACACGATTGCCGCGCTGTGGGGCGGGCAGGCCGGATCGTTGCTGTTCTGGCTCCTCATCCTGACCTCGATGGGGGCGGTGGTGATCCTGCAGAACCGCGAGAAGAACCGCGAGCTGATGCCGTATGTCACCGCGACTCTGATGGTCGTCGCGTTGTTCTTCCTCTCCATGCTGATGTTCATCACGCCGCCGTTCGAGCGACTGGCGTTCACCCCGGCGGAGGGGCGCGACCTCAACCCGCTCTTGCAGAACTACTGGATGACAATCCATCCGCCCTCGCTCTACATCGGCTTCGTTGGCTGCGCGGTGCCGTTCGCCTTCGCGATGGCGGCGCTGGCCACCGGCAAGCTCGACGACGTGTGGATCCGCACAACGCGGCGCTGGACGTTGCTGGCGTGGTTCTTCCTGAGCCTCGGCAACCTGTTCGGTGCGGAGTGGGCGTACCTGGTGCTCGGCTGGGGTGGGTACTGGGCGTGGGATCCGGTGGAGAACGCCGCCTTCATGCCGTGGCTCACCTGCACCGCCTTCCTGCACTCGGTGATGATCCAGGAAAAGAAGAACATGCTGAAGGTGTGGAATATGGTGCTGGTGATCCTCACCTTCGCATTGACCCTCTTCGGGACCTTCCTCACCCGCAGCGGTGTCATCTCCTCGGTGCACTCGTTCACGCAATCGGGGCTCGGCCCGTTTTTCATGAGCTTCTTGGGGGTGGTGTTGGCCGTGTCGCTCGGGTTGCTCATCTGGCGGTTGCCGCTGCTGCGCAGCGAAAACCAGCTCGATTCGATGCTGTCGCGCGAGTCGGCGTTCCTCCTCAACAACCTCGTCCTGGTCGGGCTCGCGTTCGCAGTCTTCTGGGGCACGGTGTTCCCGGTGATCTCCGAAGCCGTGCGTGGGATCAAGATCACCGTCGGGCCGCCGTTCTTCAATCGCGTCAACGCGCCGCTCGGCATGGTGCTGTTGTTTCTGACGGGCGTCGGGCCGGTGATCGCCTGGCGGCGCGCCTCGGCGCGCAACCTGCAAAAGAACTTCCTGATCCCTCTGGCCCTGGGCTTCGTGACCGGAATTACTCTGTTCGCCGCCGGCGTCCGCCACTACTACGCCATCGTGTCGTTCTCGCTGTGTGCCTTCGTGATGGCCACCATCGTCATGGAATTCTACCGCGGTGTCAGTGCGCGGCGCGCCATGGTGGGTGAGAACGTCGCCACGGCGCTGATGCACCTGATCAGCAAGAACCGCCGGCGCTACGGCGGCTACATCATCCATGTCGGGATCGTCATGATGTTCCTCGCCATCACGGGAACCTCGGCTTTCAAGCAGGAGCAGCAGATCACCGTGAAGCCTGGCGATAGCTTCCCGCTCGGCGGCTACACGCTGCGTTACGAGGGCGTTGAGCCGCGTGAAACCCCGCACATCGCCTATCTCACCGCCCGGATCGTCGTGCTGAAGGACGGGAAGCAGGTCGACACGCTGCACCCGGAGAAGCGCTTCTACAAGAAACCTGAGCAGCCGACGACGGAGGTGGCGATTCGCTCGACGCTGGGTGGGGATCTCTACCTGGTCCTCGGCAGCTACGACAACGCGTCGCGCATGGCGACGATCCAAGCTTACGTCAATCCGCTCATCGGCTTCCTGTGGTGGGGCGGGATCATCCTGGCCCTCGGTACCGGCATCACCATCTGGCCGGCTCGCGTGCCGGTGCGTGCCCCGGCTTATGTGCCAGCAGGCGGCCGGACTGAGGAAACGTGAAGCCGGTCTCGAGCATGGTCGAACGGCGTGAAGCGTCAAGGACGAGAGCACTACGCAGCGCCTGGATACTAGCGTTGGTGCTGACCGTCCTTTCCGGCGGCGTCGGGCTGAGCGAGGATCGAGTTTCGTTTCAGGACATCGAGGAGTCGCTGACCTGCCAATGTGGCTGTGGGCTGACGGTGCACAGCTGCAACCATCTGCAGTGTCCGTCGGCGATCCCACTGCGCGAGGAGATCCGCGCACAGATGAACGCAGGCAAGGACAAGACCGCCATCCTCGCCTATTTCTCCGAAAAGTATGGTGAAAAAATCCTCTCGGCACCGACGGCGGAGGGCTTCAACCTGGTGGCCTGGGTGGCACCGTTCGTGGTGGTCGGTCTCGGGGGCGTCTTCCTGGCCTTCACCCTGAGGCGCTGGAGCGCGCGCAGCCGGCTACCGGCGTCTGAGGCGGTGCCGCCGGCGTCGGCAGCATCCCCCTACAACAAAATTCTCGAGAAGGAGTTGAAGGATTTCGATGCGTAGCACGCCGGCGTTCTTCTCGGTCGAGTCATGGATCTGGTCATTGGTGTAGTGTTGATCGTGGCGGCCGCAGCCTTCGTTGCGGCGCCCTTCCTCCGGAGCGAACCGCCGATTGAAATGGTCGGCGCGACGCCGCGCGGACAGCTGGAGCGGCAGAAGCTCGATGCCTACGCGGCGATCAAGGAGGCCGAGTTCGACTACCGCATGGGGAAGCTGTCGGACACGGACTTCACCGCCCTTCGTGAGCGCTACAGCACGCAAGCCGTGCAGGCGATCGCTGCGCTCGAGAGTGCACATGCGCAGCACAAGAAGCTCGCCGAGGTGCGACGCCCGACGCGCATCGCCTTCTGTCCGGCCTGCGGCCGCGGCGTGCCGCCGCGCGCCAACTTCTGCCCGGCGTGCGGACGGTCACTCAAGGAAGCGGTCGCGTAATACGTAAAGCGTAAAGCGTAAAACGTAAAGCGTAAAACGTAAAACGTAAAACGTAAAACGTAAAACGTAAGAGAGAAGGTCCAGATCTCCCTTACGTTTTACGTTTTACAAACTCATCCACAACCACCCGCGCCAGTCCGGGGAGATCGGAGATGATTCCATCCACTCCCAGCTTCAGCAGCTGGCGCATCTCGTCGGCGTTGTTGACCGTCCACACATGCACTTCGAGACCGCAGCGGTGCGCCGCCGCGACCGTCTCCGTTGTGACCAGCTCGATATCGTTGAAGCGCGGCGGAATTTGCAGGGCGCGCCCGCCGGGCCGGTAGCCAGCCCAGTTGCCGTTCTGCACTCGGCCGATGAAGTCGGCCACCTCGACGGCCGAAAAGCTGGTGGCGATCTCGCCGGCGAGGTGGTGGATCTCCCGCATGATCGTGTCGTCCTCGGCAGCCAGCAAGACGCGATGCTGGGCAGCGAGGCGCTGGATGACTTCCACCACCTGCGCCACGATCGGCGGGTCGGCTTGCTTGATCTCGATGTTGCAATAGGCGAGCGGAAAGTCCCTGAGCAGCGCTTCCAGCGTCGGAATGCGAACCCCGTGTCCGCGGTACGGATAGTCGTGGCCGTCGCGCGTGTAATGGTAGCCGGCATCCAGTTGCTGCAGTTCGTAGAGGGAGCGTTCGCGTACTAGTCCCGTGCCGTTGGTGGTGCGATCGAGGGTCGGGTCGTGGCAGACGACAACCACGTCGTCGCGGCTGGCGTGCACATCGAGTTCGAGCATGTCAGCGCCCAACGCCAGCGCCAGGGCGAACGACGGAATAGAGTTCTCCGGCGCCAGGCCTGCGGCACCGCGGTGGCCGAAAACGCGTGGTTTCGGTCCTGCGAAGTATCCGGTCGGCATGTTGCGCAGTCTGGCACACCAGGGAATTGAATCAATGAGTCATTGGCTCAGTGATTCAATTCTTCGAGTCCGGTGTACACTGCCGAGCCACGGAAAGCGGACTGGATCTCGGGCGCCAGTGTGCTGGCGACGCGGCTCGCGACCTCCAGCCCCTCGTGGGCGCTGCTCGCGGCTTCGTCACGCCGTCCGAGCGTGCGTAGCAGTTGTCCGTGCGCCCGCAGTGCGTGCCAGAGCTGCGCAGGGTTGCGCAGCGATCTGGCCTGCGAAACGGCGTCGCTTAACAGGCGCTCAGCGGCAACGAGGTCGCCGGCGGCGACGTGACAGGCGGCCAGCAGCCGCGTGGCGCGCACCACGTAGCGTCGTGAGTGCGTACGCTGCGCCACCGCCAGACAGTTCTGGATGTGCTGGCGGGCGCGCCCGAGATCGTCGCGCGCAATCCAGAACTCCGCGGCGGTCAGGTCGTAGTGCATGCCGTAGCGCCACGTCATCCATTCATTGCGCCGGTCGGCGAGAATTGCGGCCACCGCGGCCAGCTGCGGTTCCGTGCCGCCCAGATCGCCACGCCACAGGGCCGCATCCGCCAAGTTGATGGTTGCGTTGCCGACGAACTCCGATGCGAAGCGCATGGAGCCCAGTTCCTTCATGACTTCGAGACAGCGGTGATTCGCCTCCTCGGCCGGCTCGTAGGCGCCGAGCTCGCCGAGGACCCAGCCGCGCGTGTTCCACAACCGCGCGCGCCACACCTTGTCGCCGATGGAGCGGGCCAGGGCGATGCCGTCGTCGAGCACGTCGAGCACACGGGCGTACTCGCCGGCGCCGCCGAGGGTGATCGTGAAGTGGCTGTATCCCTCGACCAGTACGAGCAACTCGTTGGCCTTCCGCAAGGAGGGAAGAACAGTCTCGTACTCTTCGATGGCGTCGTGGTATTCGCCTCGCCAGTTGGCGCGCAGCGCGTGATAGAGTTGCGCGCGTCCGCGCAGCAGATCGCTGCCGGTGATGTGGGCGATGCGTTCCGCTTCGGTGTACGGGCCGGCAGAGCCTTCCAAGTCACCACGGACCATGAGGACGAACGCTCGGGTGAAGGTGGCGTCACCGGCAATCAGCTGCTCGCCGCACGTGTTGGCAATGGCCAGCGCTTCGTCAGCGGCCGCCAGTGCCTGGTCGAACTCGTGCGCCCACAGCAGGGCTTCTGCGAGTGCACCGTTCAACCGGGCGCGATCCGCCGGCGCCGACACCAATCCCAGCGCCGTCCGGTAGGCTTCGATGGCCTGCGGAAACTCGCTGACGCAGAAGTGCGCGCGCCCCTTGCCCTCGAGAATGGCCGCCCGCAACCCCGGGTCGATCTGCATATGCGCGGCGACTTCGAGGGCGCGCTCGTAAAAGTGCAGCGCCTCGGTGTTGGCAAACGCCGCGCGCGCCTTGTCGCCCGCGGTCACGAGGTAGCGGAAGGCGCGCTCCCAGTCCTCGGCGCGATAGAAGTGGTGCGCCAACGTTTCCCAGTGCTCGGGCAGGCGGTCGGTATACAGTTCCTCGATGGCGCGGCCGATGGTGTGATGCAGCAACTTGCGGCGTTGCAGCAACAAGCTCTCGTAAGCGACGTCGTGGGTCAGTGCGTGCTTGAACATATAGGCGAGCTCCGGCACGCCCGACTTTTCGTAGATCAGCTCGAGCGCGCGCAGCTCACCCACCAGGGGATTGATGCGATCGCCCAGCTCGCCGGCGCGTTGCAAGAGCCGCACGGCAAACTCGCGGCCGATCACCGAGGCGATCTGGATGGCGCGCTTCGGTTCCTCGCCCAGCCGGTCGATGCGCGCCATGATGACGTCCTGAATGGTGTTGGGGATGACGATTTCCGAGACGGGGCGGCCGAGGGCGTAGCCGTTTGCCGTGCGCCGCAGCGCACCCACCTCGATCAATGACTTGGTAACCTCTTCGATGAAAAACGGGTTGCCTTCCGCCTTGTCGATGATGAGCGTGCGGATCTCGGCGGGCACTTCCCGGGACTCGAGCATGGCTGCTGCCATGGTCGCCGTCTCGGCAGGTGACAATGGTTGCAGGGCGAGCCGGGTGACGTAGCTGCGCTCGCCCAACGCGGGCCGATAGCCCGGGCGATAGGTGCAGAGCAGCAGAACGCGTGCGCCGACCAATGCATCGGCGATGTAGGTGAGGAACTCCTCGGAGGCGGGATCGATCCAGTGCAGATCTTCGATGAGGATGACCAGCGGCTGATTCGTTGCTCCGCTGAGCAGCAGACGCTTGAGCGCCTCGAAAGTGGCGAAGCGGCGCGCGCTGGCATCCATCGCCGCAACGGCGGCGTCGCCCGGGTCCACCGCCAGGAGCGCCCGGAGGTACGGTTCAACCGTGTTCAGGTCCGGCCCCAGCGCCGCGATGCCCAGTTCAATCTTCGCGACGATGGCGCGGTCGTCGTCGCTCTCGTCGATTCCCAGGCCACTCTTGAGCACGTCGATCACCGGGAGGAACGGGATGCCTCTGCCGAAAGAGATGCAGCGGCCCTGGAGCCAGGTGAGGGCTTCGTCGCCGAGGCGGCGGCGGAACTCGTAGATCAGACGCGACTTGCCGATGCCCGCTTCGCCGACCAGAAAGGCAATCTGACCGCGGCCGGCGCGAGCGTGGTTGAAGACTGTCTCGAGGGCCGCCAATTCTGTGCGCCGTCCCACCAGTGCCGTGAGGCCGTGTTCCGACGGCGCCACCAGCGGCGCGCGCGGCAAGGCGCGTAGCACCGCGTGCGCCTGAACGGGTTGAGCCTTGCCCTTGAGCTGCAGCGGCCCCACCGGCTGGGTGAGGAAACGTCCGGTCACCAGCTTGGCGGTGACGTCGCTGATGAGGATCCCACCCGGAACCGCCGCGGCCTGCAACCGCGCCGCCAGGTTGGTGGTATCGCCGACGGCGGTGTAGTCCATGCGCAGGTCGTCGCCGATCTTGCCCACCACCACAGGGCCGGTGTTGATGCCGATGCGCATCTGGAAGTCGACGCCGCGCTGCGTGTGCAGGTCGTGCGTGAGCTGCTGCAGCGACGCCTGCATACCGAGGGCCGCGCGCACGGCGCGCTCCGGCGCGTCTTCGTGTGCGATGGGCGCCCCAAACAACGCCATGATGCCGTCGCCGGTGTATTGATTGATCGTGCCCTCGTAGCGGTGCACCTCATCGCTCAAGATCCTGAAGCAGCGGTCCATGATGCCATGGACCTCCTCGGGGTCGAGGCGTTCGCTCAGTGCGGTGAAGCCGCTGACGTCGGCGAACAGCACGCTGACCTGCTTGCGCTCGCCTTCGAGGGCGCTGCGGGCGGTGAGAATTTTGGCGGCGAGGTGCTTGGGCGTGTAGCTGCGGGGGTCGGGTGCGGGGTGGTGGGTGTCTGCAGCTGCCACCTGAGTACTAGAACCCGACACCTGCTGCGAAGTGCCGCACTGATCGCAGAAGCGAGCCGCCGGCGGCAGCTCGGCGCCGCAGCCGGAGCAGACGAGCGTCAAGCTCTGTCCGCATCCCAGGCAGAATTTCGCCGTGTCGCGGTTCTCAGCGCCGCAGGACGAGCACATCATAGTAGGGGCCTGCCGTCAGGCGAACAGGAATGATGGTTGCGTGGGCGCACTCTGTCAATGATCACAACCGCAGCACGCTCAGCGCTCGCGGCTGGGCGCTCCCGCTCCGATGCCGGCCAGCTCCACGTCGTATGTCTGGCCGCCCGCAGCCATGAAAGCGGCCATGCGCTCCTGCGCCTCTTTGGTGGCCAGGGTCTGATTGAAGTAATGCGCTTCATCGAGGAGGCCTTCGACCGCCGGCAGCTCGGCCGCGTTCACCGACGCCTTGGCCAGGGCGATGGCGGAAGCGGGGAAGGAGGCGATGCGGTAGGCGAGCCGCTCGACGAAGGGTGTCAGCTCTTCCGGCGGTAGAGCGCGATTGATGTAGCCGTAGCGCTCCGCCAACTCGGCGGGGAAGTCGCTACACCCGAGAATCACCTCGAGCGCACGGCCGCGTCCCATCAGGCGCGGCAGACGCTGCGTGCCGCTGCCGCCGGGAATGATGCCGACCGCGACCTCGGGCTGACTGAGTATGGCGCGGCCGATGGCGCCGAAGCGCATGTCGAGTGACAGCAGCAGCTCGCTGCCGCCGCCGCGGGCACGCCCTTCGATCTTGCCGATCGTCGCCTTCGGCATGGTGCGAAAGCGCTCGACCATCTGGTGAAACCAGCCGAGCTGGGTGGCCTTCGGCGGGACGTCTCTCGGCAGCTGCTGGATCAGGGTAACGTCGGCGTGGGCGATGAAGAAGTCGGGGTTGGCACTCTGCAACACGACGACGCGCACGTCGTCATCGGCTTCCAATTCGCGACCGACTCGATCCATTTCCTGGATGAGCACCATGTCGAACAGGTTGATGGGCGGATGGTCGATGGTGACCCACGCGACACCGCGCTCGACGTGCACCTTCAAGGCGTTGAAACCGGCGTACGGCGCTGCCATAGGGCCTGCCCTCCTTTCCGTTCCTGCCCTTGTACTGCGCAGCGTGCATCATGACAACCGCGTTCCATGCCAGCGGCCGTAGCCGTTCTGGAACGCGCTGTGTTTCACTCCGCATCGAACTCCATTCGCAGCAGTTGAATGGTGCGTAGCAAGTGCTTCTCGTTCAACCATGGTTGCGAGCCCAGTATGGCGGGACAGGTGTCGAGCAGGGCATCCGCGACTTGGTCATCGCTGTAGGCATCGAGATCAATGCCTCTGGATGCGAAGAGCTGCCGAATGGAGCCTACGGACAGCAGTACAAGGGGACGCCGTTCGTCGTCGCAGTACATAGTCTACTAGTGCTTCGCTAGTGGCACGTCGACTGTCAATAACGATTTTCCTCGACGCGAGGGCCGTCGGTCACGGTTCCTTGGTCGCAGCGCGGGGTTACGCGTGATACAAGGACACGCTGGGTTGCCGTTTTGTCCGAAACATGAAGCGCTGGTTTGCAGGCATCATTGCTCTGGCTCTGCTTGGTGCGGCCGGCGTGTACTGGCTGTGGCACGAGCTGCAAACGCCCAGCACGCTGCCCGCAGGTGGTGCGATCGTTTCGGTTGCGCCGGGCGAGTCGTTTCGAACCGTCAGCACGCGCTTGGAGGCGGCGGGCGTCATCCAGCACGCGTGGCTGTTGAGCTTGTGGGCGCGCTGGTACGGACTCGATCGGCTGGTACGCAGCGGCGATTATCGCTTCGATCAACCGCTCGCACCGGTCGATGTCCTGGCGCGTTTGCGGTCACCGGCAGCGGCGCTGCATCGCGTCACCATCCCCGAAGGCAGCACGTTGCGGCAGGTGGCGGCGCTGCTGGCGGCGGCTGGTTTTGGTGGCACTGATCAGTTCTTGTGCCTGGCCCAGGATCCCGATTTCCTCGTGGAACTGGATCTCCCTGCCAGCGGCCTGGAGGGCTACGTCTTTCCGGACACCTACGCGTTTGCCTGGAGCACACCGCCGGAGGAGATCCTGCGCACCATGGTCGGTCGCTTCCGCGAGCAGGCAGCAGCGTTGCACGTGCGGCGTGTCGCCGCGGGCATGAGTGAGCAAGGCATGGTTATCCTCGGCTCGCTCATTGAGAAGGAGACCGGTGCGGCGCAGGAGCGGGCATTGGTGTCCGCCGTGTTCCACAACCGGCTGCGTAGCGGCATGCTGCTGCAATCCGACCCGACGGCGGTCTACGGGCACGAGGACGGTGCCGTACCCACGGCGGCGGACCTGAGCGCGGACACGCCGTACAACACGTACCGCAATCACGGCTTACCACCAGGTCCTATCTGCAATCCGGGACGCTCGGCCCTCGATGCGGCGCTGGCACCAGCTGCCGTCTCGTACTTGTATTTCGTCTCGCGCAACGACGGCACGCATGAGTTCTCGATGACGCTGGAAGAGCACAACCGTGCCGTGGCGCGCTTCCGGGGCGCGAGCCGGCGTGGCGGCCCTTGACCGACCCGTCAAAAGTGGACAATCTCCACCGCGGAGACCCGCCATGGCAGAACCACTGCAACCGTGTTGTCAGAAGGCGCGCGCCGCGCTCGTCACGCGACTGACGAAGGGAATCGCGAGCTATCCGGTGATCAAAGATGTGCCGTGCCCGACGTGTCGGCGCATCATTCAGATTCGCATCTACGTGCCGCCGGGCGAGACCAGGGAAGCGGTCTGAGCGTTCATGGCCAGCCGCCCGGCGCCGAGAGAGGGGCATATCCCCCTCCGCCAGGGTTGGGGGAGAGAGCTCAACCTATTTGCTTGGGTGTTTACGGGTCTTCGCTCTCAAAGAGACGTGGCGTCCGGAGGGCGAAGAGGTCGCTGGGGTATTCCCATTCGGCGGCCGTAGCGCCACCACCATCTTCCAATCCTTGTCTTCCTTCGACCATTTCCCAATCGCTACCACCTTCCTCATCGCCTTGCCTCCCAAGAGAATGAACGAAGGCAAGGGCAAGCGACATGCCAGGGGCGCCGTCTGCCTGCCGTGAGGGTGAGTTAGAGATGCCGTACAATTCGGTACGGTTGAGCACCGGATCTTGAACGCTTTTGTTCAAGGCCGCCGGCCGCAGGCCCTAGCGCGGCTTGGTGGCGGCGAAGCGCAGCCGTACGTAGTCGGCGGTCCAGTTGCCTGCTGCGTCGCACAGGCTGGGCCGCACGGCTTCGCGAACTTCCTCGATGAAGGCGGCGCGCGCAGCGCCCGGCAGCACGGCGGTGAAGCTTTCGGCAAAGGTTTCCAACCAACCCGTGATGTCCCCCGGCAACGGCGTCGGCCGTTGGATCAACGCGATGGAGTCCACCCGAAATCCCTGCGCCCGCAAACGCGCGCCGTAGTCTTCGGTCGTTGGGAAATACCAGGGGCTGACGCGTGCACCGTCGATGCCGCGGCGATCCAGCGCCGTGACCAAAGCACGCTCGATAGTCGCCACGCAGCCGTGGCCGCCGCACTCGGCGACGAAGCGTCCACCTGGCTTGAGCGCACGCCACACCCCAGCGATGACCGCGTCGGCGCGCTGCATCCAGTGCAACGCCGCATTGCTGAAGACGGCATCGAACTCGTTGTCGAAGCGCAGGTGCTCGCCGTCCATGACGCGGCAGTCCAAGCCGCGTGCGCGTGCCGCGGCGATTTGCGGCGCACTGCCATCGACGCCGACGACCGTGCAGCCCATGGCGACGAGCTTCTCCGTGAGCGCGCCGTCACCGCAGCCGAGATCGAGAATGTGCTCGCCCGGCTTCGGCGCCAGCAACTCGACCACCGGCATGCCGAGGTCCGAGACGAAGCGCGCGTTGCGCGCGTAGCGTTCGGGATCCCACGTCTGCTGCGTGCTCACGCCAGCACCTTCCCCATGCTGATGCGGTCTTCGACCGTGTAACCGAGGCCCTCGTAGAAAGCGACGACTTCGGCGTTGAAGCGGTGTACTTGCAAGTTGAGCTTGGGACAGCCCAGCTCACGCAGCCGCGCTTCGGCGGCCGCCATCATGGCGCGTCCGTAACCCTGGCGCCGCGCGTCGGCGGCAACGGCCAGGTGGTAGATCCAGCCGCGGTGGCCGTCGTAGCCGGCGACGACCGTTGCGACGATACGGCCGTCAGTTTCACCCACGAGCAACAGCTCCGGCTGTACGCGGCGCTTGCGCCGGATGATGGCCCGCGGGTCGTTGCGCGGTGGGTCGTCAGGAAACACGGCATGCCACAGGCCCACAACCGCGGCTTCATCTTGATCGTCGAAGGGGCGAATCGTGAGTGCCATCTGCGGTGACAGAATTCTGTTACGTCAAGGCTAACACAATGCGTGTCGCGAATCGTCGGCCTCCGGGGCCAGCGTTTCAACGGTTGACGAACCCGCTCTCAATGCCGGCCGGTGATTGCCAGTGACCAGTAGTGACCAGTAACCAGTAACCAGATCAGTGATCCGAACATCAGCGATCAGAGACGGGCGCACGTGAGCATTGCCTAGCGATAGAGTGATACCGTTTCGCGTTCCTCACGCCAAGAGGTTTCGTCGCGGGCGGCCAGTGCGTCCAAGTCACCGGGGGTGGCATCGGGATCGTCGACCCATCGCCGCAGCAACTCGCTGCCGTTGATCACGTCGATCGCCAGGCGGCCGGGCTCGTACTCGTACGTGAAGTCGCGCCAGAGATCGTAGTCCGGTCGCAGCGCGCGTAAGGCCTTGAAGGCGAGGGCGACGAGACGCCACGGGCGGAACTCGTTGTGCGCGTACGTCGGGTCGTCGACATGGAATTGCACACCCGCGCACAGAGCGCCTGCGTGCTTGTGGAACGTCGGCTCGAACCAGCAGATGCGCAGCCGACAGCCGTGCAACCACTCCGGGGCGAGCGCCGCCATCTTCGCCAGTAAAGCGTGCGGTTCCATGTCCGGTGCTCCGAACAGCTCCAGTGGCCGCGTCGTGCCGCGCCCTTCGGACAACGTCGTGCCCTCAACCAGCACGGTTCCCGCATAGCAGCGTGCCATCCACAGATTGGAGGCGTTCGGGCTCGGATTGACCCAGGTGCGCTCACCGAGCGGCCACCCGTAGCCCGGAGGATGCGTCGGCTGCCACCCTTCCATGGTGATGATCTCGACGTCGACGTCGAGGCGCAGCGTGCGCACGAACCAGCGCGCCAGCTCTCCCAGTGTGAGGCCGTGGCGCATGGGCAACGGCCCTGCACCGACGAAACTCTCGCATCCCGGACGCAGGCGCAGCCCTTCAACCACGCGGCCGGCGGGGTTCGGCCTGTCGAGAACCCACACCGCCTTGCGATGCTCGGCTGCGGCTTCGAGCACGTAGCGCAGCGTGGTCACGAAGCTGTAGATGCGGCAGCCGACATCCTGCAGGTCGACGAGCAGCACGTCGAAGCTGTCCATCATCGTCGCCGTCGGACGGCGCACGGTGCCGTAGAGGCTGAAGACCGGAATGCCGTGTACCGGGTCGGTGAAGTCCGGCGACTCGATCATGTTGTCTTGCTTGTCGCCGCGCAGCCCGTGCTGCGGGCCGAAGGCCGCCGTCAGCTCGATGTCGTTGAGCGTCGCCAATGCATCGAGCGAGTGCGTGAGTTCGCGGGTCACCGAGGCCGGGTGCGCCAGCAACGCCACACGGCGGCCGGCGAGCGGTCTTCGAAGAGCGGGGTCCGCCAGCAAACGATCGATGCCAAACCACATGGTGCGCGCTTAGCGCGGATCGCCGCTGGAGTCCACGGTCAGCGCAAAGGCATCGGTGTGATGGAAATCGGGCTCGCCCGCTGGATGTCGCAGCGCCCAGTACGACAAGCTGCCGCTGTCTTCTTCGATCACCGCTGACAGTGCCAGTCGAAGCGGTGACGTTGGATGGATGGCGGAGAGGCTGTCGAGGCGCACGACGGCATCGAGTTCGAGGCGATCCGCCACGCGGCACACGTTGACTTCTGGCGCTCCGGTTTCATCCGGCAGCGCCGCGATCTCGCGGTAGCCTTGAAAGGCATACAGCGCCCACTCATTCGAAGGGGCGAAGTTGAACTCGTGATACGCGGGGCTGCCGTTCAGCGCGATGAACGCTTCGAAACATGTGTGTTGCCAGAGCCCGTGCGTCAGGCACGCCGCGCGCGCTGGCGGGATGCGCAGCCGGCCAAGATCAGCGTCCAGAACGAAGGCGATGCTGAGCAATGCACCCGGTGATCGGCGGACACAGGCGCTGATGGCGCGTACAACAGCGGTGGGCGTCTGCGGGTGGCAGATGAGCGTTACGAGCCGTGGGCGCATCATCGAATCGGTCGTTTGGAACTACAGCCGTGGCCCGATGCGCTCGACCGCCTCGGCCGAGGTAATGACGGGGACCACCTCAAAGTCCACCAGGTCGCTCCAACGGGCAATCCACTCTTCGAGGAGGTGAGGCTCGTCGCACTCCATGAGCTGATAGCACTTGCTCATGTCCGACGCGACCCAGCTCGAGGCGTAGTGCAGGTCCTCCGGTGCCAGCCTCCCCGCATCGCGAAACCGCCGGTACACCGGCACCGGGTCGGCTCTCTTGAAGGTCTCGACGATCATGTAGAGCATCGTTCGCCTTTCTCACCATGTGGCCAGCGGACCGCTCAAGCCGATCGCTCGAGTGTACCGGGTTGAGCCGCTTCCGCGGATTTGAGCAGGCTCTATAGCCCGGGAATGTTGAACCGCCAGGCGTGCCGGACGGCGCCGGGAGGTGTGCCGCTGCTGACTGCAATCGCATGGGGGTCATCGTTGTGCGAAAGCTGAGGCGGCGATTTGGTAGACATAATAACTGTCTCGACCTTCCGCGTCAGGCCTCGATCCCACGCGAACGGCGCCGATCTTTTCCACGGCCCGCTGCGAGCGCAGGTTCTGTGGGCCGACAAGAAAGACGACGCAGTTCACAAATCGGAAGGCATGCCGCAACATGAGCGCCTTCATCTGCCCGTTGTACATACCGCCCCAGTGGGATCTGGCCAAGAATGTCCAGCCGATCTCGACCTCGCTCTCTTCCTTGTCGTAGCCGTGGAAACGCGAAGACCCAATCACCCGTTGAGTCTTGGTATCAATCGCAAGCAAGGCACCACCGGACGCCAAGGCCTCGCGAAAGAATACCTGGAACCGCCCTTCTTCATGGCGATTCTTCACCGGATGTTGTTCCCAAATGAGCGGATCGGCAGCGACGGCGTAGAGATCATCATAATCTTCGGGCCGAAGCGGCCTCAGTTCGACGAGGTCGCCCTTCAGAACCGGTTGATAGTCAAAAGACACGCTTGGCTCCCGGTGCCAACGCGCCGTGGATGACTGCTCGTCGTCCGGTGAGCGTCGTGCGCTTGAGCCGCGGGCGTCTTTCTGCGCGTCGGCCGCCACCGGCGCAGTGTGCTCCTGTGCGGTGCGCCACGTCAAGGCTATGCCGGTTCTTCTGAGACGAGCTGCCTTCAGCCTGCTCTTGTTGCGCAAGGCTGCAGCCGCCGCGCAGCAGCCCTCTTCTACCCGACGGACAGGAAGCCAACGCCGGTGAAGTAGAGAGGAACAGGAGGGAGACGGCAAGCCCGAGGGGCCGCTGCAACCCGCTGCGGGCCTCGCGCGAGCGCAATGACGCCCAGACAAAGGGCCACAACGGCTACCAGCAGCGCGCCCATGCTGGCAGCCTGAAGGAACGGGGTCTGTGCCGGCAGCGGATCGAGACCGCCGAACACGAGGACGAGCATCATGGAAGTCCAGGACCTCGCTCCGGAGTTGGACGCCCTTCGCTTTAAGCCTTGCCACATCGGCCTCCAGGTCGTCCTTGGTCCCTGCTTCTATCGTGGTTGGCACTCAGCCTGTCATCCCTCAATCAAGTGATCACCCAAGCACTGCGGGGCCGCTCGCGCCGCCACGAGAGCCCGCCAGCTCTCCCTGTGCCATGGGCCGCCGAACGCTTGCGCATCAGCCGCGCGCGGCTCTCTTGCGCGTCGGCTGCATGCGCTTGTTCGGCGGCTCGTGACGTCTCGCGCGTGGTGCAGGTGTCAGTTTCGGGCGGCGTGCCGGAATGCCGTGAAGCATGCCCTCGACGCTGATGTCCTCGTCGACGTCAGGCCAGTGCACGCCTTGGCCGGCACCAATGAGTCGGAAGTTCGTGCGCTGCGCTGGGCTTGCCTCAGCGAGACGCCATGACCAGGCAAGCGGCACGCTGATTACACGGCCATCCACGAGGTGCGCGATGATCTCGTCTTCGGTGACGCGCACGTGCTCGATACGCGGGTCGCTGCTAGCCACAGTGTTCATGCCATGCCTCCAGAATGCTGTCGCGGTGCGCTTGGATGACGCGTCGGATCACGTTCAACTCTCGGGCGCTGAAGCCATGACTGCGAGCCAGCCCGAGCGGTTCAAGCCAGAATTTGCACGTCTTGTTCTCGCGCTCCACATGAACATGTGGCGGCTCGTTGCAATCGAAGCTGGTGAAGAAGAACCGATAGGGACCGGGGATGCCCTTGATTCGTGGTATTCAGACGTGTCGCTCCTCCAAGGGCACCGATCATAGCACATGCCACGCGTACGGACTCAGTCGCCAGCCGAACCACATTTTGACGCCCGAATGAAATCGCTAACCCAAGCGCCCGTCGCTTGGGTTGCCGGATCATTTAGGTGCGGGCGCCGGTGGGATTTCATCATCGCCGGGAGCAGTTGTGCCGCCGCGGGCTCCGCCGGTGGGACGGTGATACGACGCAACGCTCGCTTGCTAACGCCCGCCATGCCCTCGGCCTGCCAGCTTGTCGGCAGGGCTCTGGACGCCAAGATGAGCGCGGGCGCACGCTGATACTTGCCGGTTGCGTCGGCACGCGCGTGCGGGGTAGGAGCGTCGCATGGTTGTTCCGCAGCCGGCGGCGTCAGAGCCCCAACCGCAACCCTCGCGTCTGCGGTACGGCGTCCTCGGCCTCACATTGGCGCTCACTGCGGTCGCCTACCTGGATCGCGTGTGCATTGCGACGGCGGCCCCAGCCATGAAAGCCGATCTGCAGCTCACGGACGCGCAGATGGGCTACGTCTTCAGCGCCTTCACGTTAGCTTATGCGCTTTTCGAGGTTCCGAGCGGCTGGCTTGCCGACCGTTTCGGCCCACGCCTGACGCTGACACGCATCGTCATCTGGTGGTCGGCGATGACCGCGGCGACGGGTGCGGTCGGCGGCTTCGCGTCCCTCGTTGTCGTGCGCTTCCTGTTCGGCGCCGGCGAAGCGGGAACGTTTCCCAGCATGGCGCGTGCATACGCCCGTTGGTTGCCCGCGCCCGAGCGCGGGCGGGCATTTGGCCTGGCCCTCATGACGGCGGCGGTCGGTGGGGCAGCAACCCAGCCCCTCGTCGTGGCGCTGCTCGACCTGCTGCACTGGCGGCACACGTTCCCGATCTTTGGTCTGGTGGGCGTGGCCTGGGCAGTGGTCTGGTTCTGGTGGTTCCGCGACGATCCGCATCACCATCCCGGCGTCAACGCCGCCGAGCTGCGTCTGATCGGCAGCGCGCCGCCGGCGCCACACCGCACGGTGCCTTGGCGGGAGATGCTGCGCGATCGCAGCATGCTGGCGCTGTGCGCGATGTACTTCGGAGCAATCTACGGCTGGTATTTCTACATCACGTGGTTGCCCACCTATCTGCTGCGGGCACGCGGCTTCGATCTGACGCGCGTCGGCTGGCTGTCGGCGCTGCCACTCCTCAGCATCGCTGCCGGTGTGTTGGCAGGCGGCTGGATGAGCGATCTGCTCGCGCGGCATTGGGGACTGCGCGCCGGCCGACGCACCCCGGGACTCATCGGCTTGCCGCTCGCCGCGCTGGCCATCGTCGGCGCGCTTTGCAGCACAGCACCGCTCACGGCGGCGCTGTTGCTCGCCGGCGGCGCGGGTCTGGCCGCGCTTGGCGTCAGCCCGGCGTGGGCAGTGTGCCTCGAGATCGGCGGCCGCCACGCCGGCGTGGTGAGCGGCGGAATGAATACGTTCGGTAATCTCGGCGGGACCCTCAGTCCGATCGTCGTCGGCCTGTGCCTGCAAGCGTGGGACTCGTGGACGGTCCCGCTGATTAGCGTCGCGGCTGGCTATCTGGTCGCCGCGGTGTGCTGGCTGAGCATCGATCCCGCCGTGCCGATTCCCAACACGTAGGGCCCTGCACCTGACCCGCTACCCCTGTGTGATTGGGATGTGGCGCGGCTGCTCGCGCACGCGTTCCAGCCAGCATCGGATGATCGGGAAGCCGCTGAGGTCGAAGCCGCCTTCATCGGCGACGTGCGTGTACGCATAGAGCGCGATGTCGGCGATCGAGTAGCGCTCACCCACGAAGAACGTCCGTCCGCGTAGGTGCTGCTCCATCACCTCGAGCGCCGCATAGCCGAGCTTGCGCTTGCCGTCGAGCATGGCGCGCCGTTCGTCGGTCATCTCCGAGTGCATCCAGAAGCGCACCGTGGCGATGTTCGGCTCGTGACTGTACTGCTCGAAGAACATCCACTGCAGCACACGGGCGCGATCGAAGCGGTCGCTCGGCAGGAACGCGGTGCCGTCGGCAAGATAGAAGAGGATGGCATCTGACTCAGCGAGGAACTCCCCGTTGTCCAGTTCGAGCAGCGGGATGCGGCCGTTGGGGTTCTTCTCGAGGAACGCCGGTGTGCGGGTCTCGCCCTTCAGGATGTCCAGCTCTATGCGTTCGAACGCGCGGCCGAGTTGGGTGAGTAGCAGGCGCACCTTGTAACCGTTGCCGGACGGCAGGAAGTCGTACAAGCGCGGCATCGTTGGTCCTCCCGTCTGTCGAATGCGGTAACGGCAGGCGGAAGACAAGACCGCTCGCGGGTGCTCGTTCTGATGATCGTGGAAGACCGGCAGGGTTTGCGGGACCGGGCCGTTTGTATTAGCGAACGGGGGGATGAAGCGCACGTGGGTGATCGTCGCGGCGCTGGTTGCTGCGCTGGCTGGCGGGGTGGATGCGGCGGACAAGGTCAACCTCAATGCGGCGACCAAGGAGCAGCTCGTCACTCTCGGTTTGACGGAGAGCCAAGCGCTGCAGGTCATCGCGCACCGCGCGAAGAGTGGCCCGTTCTTGCAAGTCGAAGAGCTGCTGGCGGTGCAACAGATGAACAAGGAGACGTTCGAGAAGGTCCGCGACCACGTGACGGTGGACGAATGAAGCGACTCGCGGTGTTCAGCGGGGGGTTGTTGTTGGTTGCCGTTGTGACCGCTGCTCAGCAACGGGCGCAGCTGGAGAGCATCAAGACGGAGTGGCAGAACGCCTACGGCGCGATCATCTACACGGTGCTCGCCAACGTCAAGAACGTCTCGGATGCGCCCATCGCCTACGTCAAGGTGAAGGTGCAGCTGTTCGACAAAGACGGGAAGCTGGTGGCGGAGCGCGCCGGCTACAATGCCGAGGCGGAGATCCTCGACACCGAGGGCTTCGGGGGCAGCTTCGAGGACAAGGTGAAGCTCGTAAAACCGATTGCCCCCGGGGGCACGGACTTGTTCCGGCTATCGCTCGACAAGGCGGACATCGGCAAGCCGTTCCGCACGGCCAAAGTGGAACTGGTCGAAGTGCACTAGAGGGCGTGCGGCCGGCCTCCTTCCTATGGCCCGCTCCCGCCCGCACTACGTGTGGCGCCACCGCTACTCCAAATCCCTTTCCCATGATAACTGCACTGCATGGAACGGAGGTTCAAGGGGCAGCCGGGAGGGGTGTCCGAGCCACTGTGGTTGTCACCCGCCTTTGCCAAAATCATCGCGTGGCGTTGGTACGTGATCGCGGTCTATGCGCTGCTGCTGCCGGTGGGCGCGTACTTTGCCGCACAGGTCGGTCAGGACAACTCGATCGATCGGTTGTTGGCGCGCAATGACCCGGACTATCTCGCTACGCGCGCCTTCGAGAAGACCTTCGGTGCCGGCGAGTTCGCGTTGCTGCTGATCGAGGCTGATGATCCGTTCGATACGGCGGTGGTTGAGCGCGTTGACCGTATCGAGCGCGCGCTGCAGGGCGTTCCGCGGTTGACGACGAACTCGCTGCTGTCGGTCTATCGCCGCGCCAAAGCCGGCTTCGAGCCCACGCCCGATCAGGTGGCAAACTTGCGCGACTTCGCCACGGGCACCGATCTCTTTCAACGCCAGGGGCTGTTCGGGAAGCGCTATCTGGCGATCGGTCTGGTGCTCGATGTGCGCGGCAGTGCCGAGCGCCACGAGACGGTTGCGGCGATTGATCGCGCCATCGCCTCGGTGGCGGGCGATCTGGGGCCGGTGCAGCGCATCGATCGCCTCGGCCAGTCCTTCGTCAACGTCTACCTCGACGATGCCCAGCGCACGGCGCCGCTGTACTTCGTGCTCTTCGCGCTGTTCATGGTCGTCTTCACCATCGCTCTCTACCGCTCGGTGCGTACGCTGGTGGCCTTCCTGCTTACGCTCGCCACGTGTCTGGCCCTGTGCGTGGGCTATATCGGGCTCACCGGCGGCACCTTCACGCTGGTGTCGCCCATGGTGCCCATGACCGTCCTGGTGACGGCGAGCGCGACATTGGTCTACCTGCAGTCACGCTTCGTCGAGCGTCCGGCCGATCGCCCGGTGGACGCGCACCAGTTGTTCACGCTGACCAACAAGTTCGTGCCCTGCACCGCATCGATCTTCGCCACGGCGGCCGGGTTCGCGGCGCTGCAGGTCTCCAACCTGCGCATCATTCGGGAAATGGGCCAGTGGGTGGCCGTCGGTCTGGCCTTGACGTGGGTGACGGTGTTCACGCTCTTTCCGGCGCTGCAGAAGCTGCTACGCACGCCGACGGAGCAAGAGCGGCGCGGCGCGGCGGCGTGGCTGATGCGTCTGGCGATCGCCCTGCCGCGCTTTACCTATCGCTGGCGCTGGCCGTTGGTGGTGACACCGCTGGCGTTGTCGGGAGCCGGTCTGGTGGCCGTGTTTGGGTTGCCGGGCGTTGTGGCACCGATGCCGCTGCTGACCGAGCCGGTCGAGTACATCAACCACGCGTCGCCCATCTACCAGGACATGCGCCGCCTGACGCCGCTCATCCCCGGTCTCGCGGTGACGCACGTGTGGCTCAAGGGGGGCGTGGGCAGCATGTCCGAACCCACCGTGCTCACCTCGTTGTACAACTTCCAGAAGACGCTGGAGGCGGTGCCCGACGTCGGCGCGGTCATCGGTCCAACGACCATCATGCGCATGCTGCGCTACATCGGTGGGCAAGGGGATGCCTGGCCATCCGACCCGGCGGCCCTCGATCAGATCGCCGGCGACCTGGAAGCGGTGGTGGCGCAGGAACCGCTGGTGAGCCACTTCGTCGATCCCACCGTGGCGCAAGCACAGCTCACAGTGATCAGCCGGAGCAACGAGGATGAGGACTACGAGCGTCTGCGCCACGCCATCTACCAGCGCTGGGAGGCGGCGCAGGCGGCCAACCCGGAGTTGAAGGAGATCCAACTGCAGACCGCGGGGCTGGCGCCGCTGCAGGCTCGGATGGCGCAGAGCTTGGTGCCGACACTGGCTGAGAGCTTCATGCTCACCGTGGTGATCATCTTCGGTACGTTCCTCTTGATTTTCCGCAACGGCACGGCGCGGCTGATGGCGATGATTCCCTCGCTCTTCGCGATCCTCGTGATGTTCGGCGTGATGCGCATCAGCGGGATGATGCTCAACATCGCGACGATTTTGATTGCTTCAACCGTGCTGGGTACTTCGGAGAACGACCAGATCCATTTCTTCTATCACTTCCTCGAAGGGCGCCGCAGCGGCAGCGTCGAACAGGCGCTACGGCACACGTTGCTGGTGGCCGGCCGCGCCATTGGGTTTGCGACGCTCATCAACGCCGGAGGCTTCCTCGCCTTCGTGCTGGGGGCGGATCTTCCACCCATGCGCCAGTTCGGCGTGCTCTCAGCGCTGGCGTTTGTTCTGTCGATGATCGCCGACTTCACGGCGCTGCCGGCGGCGCTCTGGATTCTCTTTCGAGAGCGTCCCGACGACGTCAGTGAGCAGGCCGAGGCACGTTACGACAATCGAGCGACCCGACGCTCGCAATGAGGTTGGCGAGCAGGAGTTGCTCATCGCGGTGCAGCGCGGCGCGCAAATCGAGGCAACGGCACAGGTGCGGAGCCGCCGGCTCCGGGTCGCCGAGGGCAATGTACGCCTCGGCGAGCCGCAAGTGATTCTGCGCGACGTTGGGATAGGTCTGCACCAGGCCTACGAGCAGGTCGAGTCCGTCTTCGGAATCACCGTGTTGCAAAAGCGAGGCGGGCGCCAGAACGTAGAGGGTGCCGAGCAGGCGCGTCGCCGCGCCATCGCGAAATGTGGGATCCAACTCCCGACTGCGGAGCGCGTTGCGTTCGACGTCGGGAACTAGACTCGCACCCAACAGGCCCTTTTCTTGGACCAGCCGGCCGGTGACTGAGGCGCGGGCGTAGCTGGCCGCGGCCGTGTCGGCGGTATCGGTGGACACCGCGTCGTAGGCGTACTGACGGTCGGCAGGCGTGTCCGTTCCAGCCGCGATCAAAGCTTCGAGGGCGTCGGAGACGGCGAGGGCATCGCCCTGGTCTGCGGCAGCGCGCAGCGGCGCGTGCACGGCGCTCTTGCGGGCCGCACACCCCGCGGCCAGGCACAAGACGCAACAGGCGAGGCACCGCGCGGCGATCCGCAATGCGGCGAGCCACAGCAGGTGCTGCCGCGGGTGGGATCGAGATGAGGGCGCACGGTAGCGAGTGAGAGGCATGGGCGAGGCTCGACGCTCAGGATCCATAGGCCGCCAAGACGGCTGCGTAGTCGGCGGCGCTGGCTGTGTGCAAGGACTCGATGCCCACCTCGCCGCACGCCGTGTGTCCGTCGTTGTCGCACATCTCCGCCAGCGTGCTCTGGAAACGCTTGCGTTCGTCGGCCGGCGCGCTCGGAAAAGCTACCACGACCATCTGTGGAAGCTGCGCGCTCTGCCACACCGGCCGGATGCCGTCCGCCCCTTCGATGTGCGACAGCTGTTCGAGCTGCGACTCATCAACGAGGGCACAGTCCGCACTGCCGCGAATGATGGCCTTGATCGTCTGCAACGGCCGTTGGGTCTGGTCGACCGTGAAGTCGCTCAGGCGAAACGCACCCCCCGAGACCACGCGGTCGATGAAGCGCGCATCATCGCCATGGTCGGTCGCCAGCACCTTGCCCTTGCAGCCCGCCAGGTTGGGGGCGCTACGGCTGATGATGCTGTATTGGCGTCCGCCGGCGAGTGACACGGAGACCTGCCCGATCACCTCGAGGTTGTATTTTTTGCGGAAGGCCAGGAACGCGGGTAAAGACAGGATCCCGTAGTGTGGGCTGGCCATCTGAATGAAGACCTCCGCCGAGGCGCGCCCCGCGTGGTACTGTCCGACGGCGCTTGGCCAGTCGTTCAGTCGGGCAGCAATTGCGACGAAGCGATCCAGATACGGCTGCACGAGAGTTGGGCTGCTCACCCCGTGCTCCTTGAGGACGAGCACACCCACCGGCTCCGCTGCGCCCGCCGATGTCTGCCGGCCGACGCACCCCAGCACGACCGCGACGACCACCCAAATTTGTGCCCGCACCCAACCCTCCTGGCGCAAAGTTCGGCTCCCTTCTAGCGCACCATATTGCGGCAGCAAGACCCGTTGCCGTGAATGATCGCCGCGGGTTTCGCGCGCCCGCGCCGCAGACCCCGACGCCGGCACTATCCCCACTCGAAGAGGCGCGCGGCGTTGTCGCGCAGATACTTTTGCAAGACGCCCGGTCGGAAGGGAAGCGCCTGCGCGGTCTCGATGGCCCGGTCGAACGGCAGGAAGGGGAAATCTGTAGCGAACAGGACCTTGTCCTGGCCGCGCGTGTTCATGAAGTGGATCAACTCCTGCGGCAGGTACTTCGGCAGATATGCCGAGGTCATCATGTAGAGGTTGGGGTATTTCAGCAGCAACCGGATCGCCTCGCCCCACCATGGGTCGGCACCGTGCGCCATGATGAGGACCAGCTCAGGAAAGAAGAGACACACTTCGTCGAGGTACAGCGGGCGTTGCGGCTCGGCGGGCATAGGCGGGCCGGGAATGCCCGTGTTCACGGACACGGCCACCCCTAGCTCGATACACTTTGCATAGATCGGGTAGCACGCCTTGTCGTTGGGCGGGCGGTTGAAGAGAAACGGCACCATGCGGATGAGGCGCACGTCGTACGCCTTCACCAAGCGCTCGATCGTGCGCAGCGCCTCCATTCCCTGCAGTGGATCGATCACCGCCGACAGGAGGAAACGCCCGGGGTACTGACGCGCCATTTCGGCAAACGGCTGTGGGTCGGCCGCATTGATGGTGAGGATGCCGCCCGCGATGCCTGCGTCGCCCATCATCCGCACCATTTCATCGAGCGGCGTGCCACGCGCCAGCTGTTCCTCTCGGTGGAAATAGTCGGTGGCAACGCGCACCAGGAACTCAGGTTGCTCGGTGCGTGCCTGCTCGGGTGTGAACGGATTCACCCAACAGTCGATGGCCCGGATCGGGACGTCGTCGGACATGCCGTTTCCTCGGATCTGTGCGTGCGGTGCTTTAGACAGCAACGGACACTGTGTCAATGCGGCAACGTTGGGCCAACGTGTAGGTCTACTGGAGGTGCAGGGCCACGGCGGTGACATCGGCAGCGGTCACCTGCTGATCGCGGTTCACGTCGGCGTTGGGATGGTTGGGTGTGCCGCTGACCGCGAAGAGATGCGCGATGACGATGTCTATGTCGAGCTGATCGACTCGTCCGTCGCCGTTGACGTCACCGACAAGCGGCGTGGGCGTCGGCGTCTGCGTTTGGGTCAGCGTTGCGGAGGACGTTGGAGAAGGCGTCGGCGTCTCCGTCGGCGTGTCGGTTGGCGTCTCCGTTGGCGTAGGCGTTGGCGTCGGTGTCTCGGTGGGGGTGTCGGTCGGCGTGGCGGTGGCGGTCTCGGTCGGGGAAGGGGAGGGAGTGTCGGTTGCGGTCTGCGTGGGTGTCGGTGAAGGCGATGTCGTCGGCGTCTCCGTCGGCGTCATGGTAGGCGACGCCGTCGTTGATGGGGTTGCAGTCGCGGTGGGCGTATCCGACGGCAGCGGCGTCACGGTTGGCGTGGGCGTATCCGACGGCGACGCCGTGGCCGTCGGCGTGGTTGTATACGTACCCGTCGGCGTCTCGGTCGGGGAGGGGGGGCTGGTGGCAGTCACCGTTGCGGTGGGCGTGAGCGTCGCCGTGAAACTCGGCGTTGGCGTCGGCGAAGGAGTGGGCGTTGAGGTGAGCGTGGGGGTGACCGTCGCTGTCGGCGTCTGGGTCGGCGTGGGCGTGTCCGTGGGTGTACGGGTGGCGGTGCGTGTGGGAGTCGGGGTGCGCGTGGGGCCGGTCTCCGTTGGTGTCACCGTCGGTGTCCGTGTCGGCGGGATCGTGCTCGTCGCTGTCGGCGTGCGTGTCGGAGTTGGGATTCGGGTTGGTGTGCGGGTGCGTGTCGGAGTCAGGGTGACCGTTGGGGTGCGCGTCGGCGTGTGAGTGCGAGTCGCGCTGCGCGTGAGCGTCGGGGTTGAGGATGGAGTGAGGGTGGGTGTGTGAGTGCGCGTCCGGCTGCTTGTCGCCGTCGGCGTCTGCGTCGCCGTTCTTGTCGGTGTCACGGTACGCGTGGGCGATGGCGTCGGCGTGGCACTCGAAGAGCTGGTCGGCGTAGCCGTGCGCGTGCGCGTGCGCGTCGACGTCGGGGTTGGTGTGGCCGTCCGTGTTAGCGTAGAGGTTGGCGTTCTCGTGTTCGTCCGTGTCGCTGTACCTGTCGGGGTTACGGTGGCCGTACGCGTTATCGTCGGGGTGCGCGTCGGTGTCGGCGTTGGGGTCTTGCTTGGTGTCGGGGTAACGGTTCGAGTTGGTGTGGGGGTGCGCGTCGGTGTGCCGGTTGGGGTCAAAGTGGGCGTTGCGAAGTCGAAAGCCAGCTCACCGATCCACGTTCCCCAGCGATCGAAGGGTGCCGCCGCATACTCACCGATTGCCCAAAACGTCCCGGCGACGGGATCGATCGCGATTCCGTTGTAGTCGCCCCAGCGGTTGCGGCTGCCGGCATCGAGCACGACGTACGGGCCCTCACCGGACTTGAGCGTGTTGCTGCTGAGCAATATGTTGCGCGGCGCGGCTGCTGTTTGCCCTGCGAAACGGACGGAGACATAGTCTGCAGGGCTGGATTCGTTGAACACAAGCGCGGCGTTGCCACTGGCGTCAACTGCGACTACCGGATAATAGACGTCCTTCCCGTCGCTCCCTTGCAGCACGTCCTGGGTCACCTTCAAGCTCGGAAAGGTGCTGACGTCGATCTGGAACAGGCGAGTGGTGGCCACTCCGCCGCTCCCCCAGTTGTGCGCCACCGCCGCAGCTCCCCAGAGCGAGCCCGCCCGCCATACCGCATTGATCACACGCGCACCGCCGGTTTCGATGCGCGTCGTCGCACCCAGTTGCGCGGCGTTTGGCGGCGCACTGCAGTCGCCACCGACCGGCAGATCGGCGCCCAACAACGTCGGATCGGCACCGGGCGGGTTGGTGACGCGCCACACCGTCACCGAGCACGTGCTCGGGAAGCGCGTGTTGAGAAGGAACTCAGCGGGGCTGGGCGCCGTGCTTTGCGCCGGCTGAATGCTCGACACGCGGTTGCCATTCACCCGCAGGTCGGGGAAGTCAAAGAACGTGGCGGCAGTCCCAGCCAGCAAGGGTGCCTTCTGCACCACACGGATTTTCGCCCCCTGGAAGAGGAAGCTGGTGGCGTCGAACATGTTCGCGGTGAGGTAGATGGCGTTGTCATCAACGCCCAGCGCCGGGAGATCGGCAAAGTTGTTGGTTGGTGTGGCATTGTCGGTGGCGGCGTCGAGCGCGTAGAAGTTCCATGCCCCAGTGGGATCCGAGGAGGCCGACACGGCGAGCAGGAAGAAGGCAGCGAAGGGATTGCTGCGTTGCGAGGCGACACTGACGAAGAAGCGGCCAGAATCGAAAAGAGTGCGGGGATCAGTGATGAAGTCATCGGGTGCGGCCACGGATTGGAAGAAGTCAGGCAGACCACTGAGCGAAACGATTGAGCCGTCCTTCAAGAGGACAGCGACGGTGCCGTTGGTCAGCGCGAGTATGTGATCGGGGCCAGCCGCAATAGATGGGTTGGGGGGATTGACTGAGTCGAAGAAGATCCCAGCGAAGTCGGTGGTTGCCTGCAGCGGGACGTCGGTGAAGAGCGCAGCGCCGCCGGCGCCCGTCTGTGGTTGGACTGGCGGTGCGAGACGCCGCGGCATGATCTCGAGCGCCTGCGCACCATTGTCGGAAGCAGGCCTGGCGTTCGGATCGTAGCGTGGGATGAACTGCATCGGTTGCCTTGTGCCAGGGAAGCGCACGGGTTCCGCAAATGGCGACGCGACAACCGCTTCGACCTCGGGAGCGGCTGCGGTTGAGCGCTCGGCGGCGCTCAGCGTCCCCGGCAGGATCAGGGGCAGCATCGTTGCGTAAAGGGCGACCCCGAGGCGGCGGCGCCAGAGCGCTTCCACAGTATCCCCACACATCCGCATCACGCGTGCGTCGCCTTTAGCAGAGCAGGAGCGCGGCGAACAATGCCGCTTGGAGTGACACGCGCGTCTGACCCATCAATACCTATCGCGGACCACCGTACCATTGCAGCATTGGTTACGCCTCACCAAAAAAAGGGGACCACACCCGGCGAAGGCAACGCCCGCCGCAGGCCGCAGGGGCGTCACTAATGTGACACCCCGGACTTGCAACCACGAAGTCAGTTGCTAGGCTATCTGCTCTTTCGTCTGACACCGGCCCTCTCCGGTGTCCAACCAACGCCCAAAAGGAGATACCCGATGAGCTCAAGTTGGACCCCAGTTCGCCGCCTGCCAGTACGGCGCGTTCTTCCGACGATTCGATCCCAACGCACGGTCTTGAGTGAGACCTTGCGGGCTGTTTGCTACGGCTGCATTGCTCTTCTCGCCGCACTCAGTCTACCGCTCTATGCGACAGCGTCCGTGGACCACCTGCCTCAGACTGAGGCCGGGGGCGAGAATGTGAGTCGCGTCCATGATGTGTTCAATGCACTTTCGCGTTGCCAGGTGCCGCTCTCGCCGAGTGCCCGTTGGCGCTTGGCCGGTGCCATTGACGATGAGAGTCATCGCCATGGCTACGACCCGCTGTTCGTCATGGCCATGATCCAGGTGGAAAGTGGCTGCTCGCCCACCGCACGTGGGGAGGGTGGTAGCGTTGGCTTGGTCCAAATCAAACCCTCGACCGCACGGGCGGTGGCCAGGGAGGCGGGCCTACCGTGGCACGGGCCGGAAGT
>Ga0335082_10000548_pt1 | contig 39037 bp, 29 predicted proteins | sample Lox_Sample_41_FD_206718 | JGI IMG/M metagenome (GOLD analysis project Ga0335082, IMG submission 206718) | Soil microbial communities from Loxahatchee National Wildlife Refuge, Florida, United States - Lox_Sample_4.1 | ecosystem: Environmental > Terrestrial > Soil > Wetlands | place: USA...
TGAGTATCTGATAGTGCTCGCGTTCGTCCTTGAGCACTTGGCTAAGGATGACGATGCTTGGCTGGTCGCCGATATCCTCGAGTTGTTTAGCGTACTTGGCGATGTCCTGCGTTTCGTCCAGCTCCAGGCGCCGCAGCGCCATGTTGATCCCACCGATGCGATTTGGGAGGTTATCGGCTTCACCGGTTCTGGGCCCGGCATAGATAAGCTGAGAACCTCCCAAAGCACTGTGACGCGCGGCCCAAAGATCAGCGTGCCGCTGTTCTGCATCGGCAAGAGTGCGAAAGGCGATGCTCCGTTGCGGGTCGTTTTCTCGTTCTGCCAAAGCGGCGTAGGTCTCATGCCCACGTATCTCGGCCTGCCAATTACGTTCCAAAATCGTGAGGATGCGCTTGCGTTCTTGTGGATTTAGGCTCCAGTCCGTGACTGCGGAGTTTGTGTTCATCAGTCCCCCAACGATTTAGTGTGGTAGTCTTTTCTGACACACTGCGGCACGGACGATTCGGCTAGCGGACGTGCACAAGCGTGAGAGAGACGTCATCTGTGGCCGGACCGGATCGCCATGCAGTAACATCATCCAGAATTCGCTGTTTCATCTGCTCAGCTGGCAGAACTGACGCCTTCCTTACGATTTCGCGGACACCTTCGATGCCGAGCATTTCCCCTCTGGCATTGAAGACTTCGGTAATTCCGTCGGTGTACAAAACAATGCGGTCGTCTGGGTCGAGCGGCAGTTCTACACTCGAACTGAGATCCACAGCCTCGGGAACAACACCTACAACCATGCTGCGAGACTCCAACAGCATAGGATTCTGTCCACCACGCGCGAGCATTGCCGGTGGATGCCCAGCTCCGGCAAAGACCATTTGGCGGCGCTGAACGTCGATACGTGCCGCGGCCAGGGTGACAAACATTCCCGAGCCAGGTATGTCCTCGATGAGAAAGCGGTTCAGCTCTGCGAACATGTCGACAAAGGGCATGCCACTGCGCAATTGTACGGTCATATCCGAGTAGATTCGGTTTGCAATCAGAGCTGAACCGATACCGTGCCCTGAAACGTCGCCGACGAGCAAACTCACGTGCTCGTGATTCTGCGAGTTCACCAGAACGAAGTCGCCTCCGATCCAATGAACCGGATGATAGAAGGAATCGACCGTGATGTTGTCCCAGGAAACGGATTTCGGCGCAAGGCTGTTCTGGACGAGCACGGCAAGTCGCAAATCTTCCTCGATTTCTATCTGCCGTTGCTGCAGCCTATCGTTCGCTGAGCGAAGTTCATCCTCGACCTCCACTTGTTCTGAGATGTCTGTGAAGGTGATGATTCCAAATTGTGTTCCGGAATTCCGGAGGACCCGTGAACTGATAATGACGGGCAGACGACTACCGTCCTTCCTAGGCAAAACGAAGGCATATCGGTTCTGCCCGGCCTTCAATGCGACATCACCTTGCTGCACCAGAAACTCCCACTCCTGAGAAGAATATAAGCGAGAAGGTTCAGAGTCTCGCAGGTCCTGTGAACTAAGGCCAGTCATCTCCAGAAACCGCGAGTTCGCAAACAGGATTTCACGGTGGTCGTTCATCACAACGACCCCTTGATTCAGAACTTCCAACAAATGTTCCATCTGGATCAGCCATTCAGGATTGCCTGTCGAGGCCGCACTCCTCTGTCTCCGCGGCGCCAACCGGTGCGCGTGGAGATCAGAGAATGGACTCCAAGGCTCTGTCATGACAACGTATCCTTCGACGAACGGGTAGTTGTAGTTCTCAAACTGCTCCTTGATCAACGGCCGCACCACGTTGATTCGCGACTAAGTTGCACGTTCCATTCCATCGCACGGCCGGTCTGCGGAAGGCAAAATCCCTGTGGTCTCACCGGGCTGGGGTGCCTTTATGCTTCCGCGCTGCCGAGCCAATGCCTCCTGACTGTCACGAATCAGACAGGCGGACACGTCACGACACAACATTCGACAATTGTCGAACTTCTTCGCTGGCTGGCTCGTGCAAATGCGCCAATTGTCGGTTGATTCGGATTAACTCATGCGCCCGGATACTTGGCCTGTCGCCTGTTGCACAAAGCCGCGTCAGGGAAGGAGCGATGTCAGATCAGGTAGCTTTCACCGACCGAGCCTGCTGGCAAGCTCGTCATCTCTGGTCAATGAAATTGTCAGATGACACTTGATCTCCCGCTGCCCTCGATGCTGTCGGGATCGGGGTTGCTTGCACGATCGAGACGAATTTGGAGCACTGCGACCTTTCGTACGAAATGCGCAATGTGCCACGGCCCCCCGCCTTTTCGCTCGTAAGAGCGATGCGAGGGCATTGCTTTCATAGCGGTAGAGTCCGACCGGCATGAGTGAGGGTGTCAAGGCCGCGCGGTGTGCGCCGCGAAGCGGGCATGAGCCTTGACGCTCTCACGCCGGGTGCGAGAGTTCATCCGCGAGAAAGGAATGTCAGAAACGGGTGGCCAGTTTGGAAACGGCAAGAAGTGTTCCGTGTTCGTCCGCATTACGCCCTGCTTCTATCGCACTCTTAGTGAGCATCTTTGTGCTCGGTGCATGTTGGGATCCGAATGTAATGGAGGGCGCTGCAATCATTATCGCAAGAAGCTCACCGCTCTTCTCATCCCATCTTGACAGAACAAGCGGGCGGCGAGACGCACTCTTCCAGCAGGAAGGGCAAAGGAGGGGCGGTGTTTGTACGATACGGATGTCTGCTGTACGTATAGTTAGAGCGATGGTAGAATGAACCTCGCGCTGATTGTTGGCGATGACCGTAAGCCGCGGGACAATCCCGTAAGCTGCAGAATCTACAATAAATAGAGGTTTGCCAGGAGTCATAATCCAGTTTTGGCAAAAAGTGCTTGCGTCATGCTGTACGTATAGTAGTATCTCACTCAGCCTGGCGCCGTCCGACCGTCGTAGACGAAGCTGGGTAGGCAATCAGCCGTGAGTCGGGTAAACGCTGTGAATCAACGCGCAATGGATATATCCGGTGCCGCAGCCTCCGTCGATCAGCATCCCATCACTGTCCGAGAGGCCTCCAAATTTCTTGGAGTGAGTCCGCAGACCGTGTATCTTTGGGTCGAGCGAAAGCAAATTCCCCATCTCCGCGTAATGGGTCGAAACATCCGGTTTCTGAAATCGGATCTCGAAACATTCCGCGCTTCCTTCAAACAGGAGATGGAGAATGCCTAGAGCAAGGAAGTATGACGGTGTGGTCTATCGGCGAGCCGGCACCCAAATCTGGTGGATTCGCTACCGGGATCGCAAGGGAATTGCCCGGAGGGAGTCCAGCCAAACCGCCGATTGGAATGAAGCAAACAAGAAACTCAGAGAGAGACTTCTTGCGAGAGATGCTAATCTCCTTGAGGTCGTAAGAAAGGGCGAGGCTTTGACGTACGGGCAGTGGGCGGATTCATTCTTGGAAAATTACTCCAGGCCACCCATTCGCGCGGAAGCGACGCATGAAGCGAACAAGCGGTGCATCAAACATCTAAGGGCTGCCTTTGGAGAAACCCGGTTGATGGACGTCACCGCCGATTCGATCGACCTTTATCTTCGTGAGCGCCTTCGCACGCGTATTTCCGTCAAGACCAAGCTCGGCAGCAAGCAGCTCGGGACCGTGAAATCGACCACGGTACACCAGGAGTTCAGAGTCCTCCGACGTATGCTCAATGTTGCGGTTCGCAAAAAGCTCCTGGCTGTGAATCCCTGTTCCAGCGTTGAGTTCCCAGTGGCCGTGAAAGGATTGTTCAGACCACATTACGTGTCGTGGTCCGAGCAGCAAAAGATCGAATCACATGCTCCACCGTATCTAAGGAATGTGATTCGCATCATCACGGAGACGGGCTTGCGGATCTACAAGGAACTGCTCCCCATGAAGAAGGACCAGGTCGATCTGCAAAACGCACTGGCCTGGATACCCGATTCGAAAACTCCGAACGGCATCGCCGAAGTTCCCCTCACTTCACTCGCCATAGAAGCGCTCAAAAGCCAGATGGCGATTTCTGGTGAGGGACCTTATCTGTACCCGAGCGACCAGAATCCGACTGGACACCTGAAGAAGCTCAAGACCGTCTGGAGGAAAACACTGAAGCGGGCGAAGGTTGCCTATTTTCGCATCTACGATCTGCGCTCAACTTATGCCACCAGGCTAAGTGCAGGAGGCGTTGCAGACGAATGGGTGACCCAGATGCTGCGCCAGAGCGACGCGCAAGTCATGAAGAAATATTCCCAAATGAAGCTCAGGATGAAGCGCGAAGCGCTGGAGAAGCTCAACCGCCAGGCCAACGAGATGAAGGCCGCTGTGACCGACGCCCAAATCGCGGCACCATTGTGCACAGAGGCGATCCAATGACGCATTCGTGCACAGTTCGTGCACAGTGTGTACGAATAAAAGCGGGTGTAGAGCAGAGTGATTTCGCTAAGGTCTTTGCAATCAGAGAGAATTTGGTGGACGTGAGGGGATTCGAACCCCTGACCCCCTGCTTGCAAAGCAGGTGCTCTCCCAGCTGAGCTACACGCCCACGAGTGCCCTTAATTTTAAAGCATTTGCGCCCATTCGAGAACTCCGAAAACCCATCGCGTTCCGCTTGGTTGCCTTCCTGCCCATGCTGCTACTCGCTGCTCAGGCCGCCACGTTTGCGCTGGGCCTTCGCGAACAATTTACACGACCTAGTACGTCACTGCGCTTCCCGAACTTCTCTCGCTTCGCACTTAACTTCTCTTCTTCCAACTGCTTCGTCCCGCGGCCGCGGTCTGGCAACTTATTTGCTCTCTCCTCCGCGACTTATCTTTCGGGCAAACTTTCGTTCCGTCCCTCGAGAGTGGTACGCACCCAGCCGCCAAGCCCATCTACACGGATTCGTGGACTCGCGTCTGCAGAAAGCGGTATCAAACGGAATGCCACTCGAACTGGAAAACCTTTCGGAAGGCGAAGCGCTGCGCCTTGCCCGCCAAGGCGATTCTGCGGCGCTCGACATCCTCTATCGCCGGCACAATCAGCGCGTCTACGCACTTTGTCTCAGCATGGTCAAGAATCCGGCACAGGCCGAGGATCTCATGCAGGACACATTCGTGGCTGTTCTTCGCGGCATTCGCGAATTTCGCGGCCAGTCTGCTTTCTCCACATGGCTGCACCGCGTCACACGCAACACCGTCCTTATGGGTTTCCGCAAGCGCCGCGTCCAGGAAACCTCTCTCGACGAAATGACCGACCCGGAGAATCAGCGTGATCACACTCCCGTCGAGTTCGGCGCCGCCGATGCGCGTCTGGAGGCCACTGCCGATCGCATGCTGCTCCAGAAGGCGGTCCGCCGTTTGTCCCGCGGCTTTCGCGCCACCTTGCTCCTGCACGATCTCCATGGTTACGAGCATAGTGAAGTCGCCGAAATGCTCGGTTGTGCCACCGGCACCTCCAAGTCGCAGCTTCATAAGGCGCGTCTTCGTGTGCGCAAGATCATCGGCAAGAGCCTGAAATCCAACAAGCGAAGAGGACGCCAGACCTCGCCGGCACACATTGCCTCGCGCTGCGTTCCCATGAACGCATCATAGCTCTCAGACGAAAGAGGATTTCTGTGGCGGACCGCATTGTGCGGGAGCTTCGGGGCAGGGTGTCCGGATGAGCGGGGAATTCGGCTAACTCAACGTCCCTTGCAGCACTTCCTTCAACAATTCCTGCTTCTGCGGCGCCAGCTTCTTTCCCTGCGAGGTCAAATAGAATACGTCGATGGCCTTCTGGCCTTCCGTATCAATCAACGCCACATCGATGTTGCAGCCCAGTCGAGCCAGTGCCGACCCGATTCCATACAGAAGCCCTGGACGGTCCTGCGTGACCACTTCCACCAGTGTGCTGTGGTCCGACGATCCGTCGTCGAAGTTGATGGACGTGCCTACCGCCACCTTCGGCGGCTTCGCCACTCCCGCAGCCAGTCGGCCCTTCAGCATCGGTTCCAGCGACTGCTTCCCATTCACCACGTCGCTGATGCTCTGCTGGAAGCGCAATATCTCCCCCGGGTTCAATTCCAGTGTCCGGTGCATGTCCACGAAATGGAAGGTATCCAGCACGACTCCCGCGTCGTTTGCGAAGGCGTCCGCCTTCACGATATTCATGCCCCACGCCGCCAGCACTCCCGCGATCGTTGCGAACAGCGCCGGCCGGTCCGCCGACAGCAGGGTCAGCGTAAACGCATGGTGCGTTTTCTTTACGTCGGTCTGTACCGGCTCGCTGCCCAATCTGCGATACAACGCGAAATGCGAGGCGATTTCCGCGGGCGAATGCGCCGCCAGGTACCGCCGAGGGAATCCTTCCAGGAACCGCTCCACATCCGCGCGATCCGCTCCGCCCGCCAGCTGCCGAACCTGCTCCAGCAACCCGCCGGCGTCCGCCGCGTGCAGCCGGTCGCGATCCGCGGTCCGGCTGAAATGGTTCGATGTGGCCACGAACAGCTGCCACAGCATCTCGGCCTTCCAGGGCGTCAACGCTTCCGGGTTTACCGCGTGAATGTCCGCATACGTCATCAGGCACAGCCGTTGCAGCCGCTCCTGCGTGCTTACCGTCGCCGCAAAACCCGATACCGTTGCCGGGTCGAAAATATCCCGCCGCTGTACGGTAGCCGACATATCCAGGTGGTGCTCGATCAGAAAATGGACTTCCGCCTTCTCTTCCGGCGTCAGCTTCAACCGGTCTGAAGCAATCTCCAGCCCTTGCAGGCTGCCGGTCACGTGATTCTCCACCGGCATGCCTTTCCCGACGTCGTGCAACAGCAAGGAAAGGATCAGCAAATCGCGCCGGTCCACCGTCTTCCAGAGCGGAGAGAAGTGCTTCCCGAGCGCGTCCGAACAATCGCCCAAGTCCTGCAAATGCTCGATGGTTCGCAGCGAGTGCTCGTCAACGGTATAGCGGTGATAAAAGTCCCGCACCACCAGCGAATCGATCGAGCGGAACTCCGGCAGCGCTTCAGTCAGCAGCCCCAGGCGGTGCATCGGCCGCAGGGCGATTCCCGGATAATCCGCGGCCAGGATCTCCGAGAAAACCGGCCACCCGATCCGCGAATTTCGTTGCGGCAACTCCGGGTGCGCCATGATGTACGCGATGCTGCGTTCCGCGTCGCGGCTCAGCGGCACGCCGGTCTTTGCGGCTTCCGTCAGCAAGGTATACGTCACGTTGCGGTCCGCAAACGCCGGCTCGCTGCCGATCTCCAGCAATCCGTCGCGCACCATGAACGGGCGGTTTCCCGTCTGAGCCTCCGTTCGGGCTCCGATCGTCGCCGCCAGCAGTCTCTGCCGCAGCGAAACCGGCGCTTGCGCTCTCTGTTCCGTGTACCGCAACAGTTGCCGGTTCAGCGTTCGCGCGTGCCGGAAGTACAAGCGCATCCACTCTCCGGCGTTTCGCCGCAGATTATCGTCGATTCCCAGCGAGCGTTCTGCCGCCTGCGCCTGCAATTCGTACGTCAACGTGTTGTCGTTTCGCCCGTTGCTGTAGTGCAGGAAGCACCGGATTGCGCTCAGGAACTCCACGGCGTTTCGGGTTAACTCATCTTCGTTCACGGGGCTGAACCGGGGGTCCCGGCGATCGCCGGCCAGTTGACGCATCCACAGTGTGGAGTGGAAATCCCTCAATCCTCCCGGTGCGTCCTTCACGTTCGGTTCCAGGTGGAAAATCGTGTTCCCGTACCGGCTCAGCCGGTCCCGCGTCAGCCGCTGCAATTCCACCAGCAGGAAGGGGCGCGCCTGTCGCTCCGCCACCGAAAGCACTTTTGCGTCCAGCTTTTCAAAGAGCGTTTTGTCGCCATCCAGGAAACGCCGGTCCAGCATCGCCAGATGAAATTCCGCGTTGTCCTGTTCGATCCGCTTGCATTCGTCCAGCGTCCGTCCCGCCGAGCTCACCCGGAATCCCAGATCCCACAGCATCCGCGAAAATTCCGCAATCAGCGGCCGCGACTCTTCCTCGATTTTTTCGTTGGCAAACAGGAACAGCAGGTCCAGGTCCGAGTAGGGGAACAGGATCTCGCGTCCGTATCCGCCCAGGGCCAGCAGGCACAATCCTTGGGCTGCTCCGCCTTTGACTTGCTGCAACTCCCCAAACACCTTGCGGATCGTCTCATCCGCCAGTTCACACAATTGCCGCAGCGTCTCCTGGGCGCTCGCCCCGCTTTCAAATAGCTTCCTGATCCGCTCGCGTTGGGCGTCGCATTGTGGCCCCAACACCGATAACGGTGTTACCGATTCTTCCATTTTGTTCTTCGGACGAAACGCAGGAACCAGACCTGGCCGGGGTGAGGACATACTTCCTTACAGAGCGCTTTCGCCCCGTTCCTCATTCCGGATCCGGATCGCTTCTTCGACTCGCGTCAAGAAGATCTTTCCGTCTCCTATTTTACCAGTCTTCGCGCTCTTCAAGATTGCTTCCACCGCGCGGTTCACCAGTTGGTCAGCCAGCACCAATTCAATCTTCACCTTCGGCAGCAGGTCTACCGTATACTCCCTCCCCCGGTAAACCTCCGTGTGACCCTTCTGCCTCCCGTGCCCGCGCACCTCGATCACCGTCATCCCTTCGATTCCGATCTCCACCAGCGCTTCCTTCACCGATTCGAATCTCGATGGCTGAATGATCGCTTCAATTTTCATCATACCGGTCTGTGCTCCCGCCTCGCTTGTTCACTCCACTCTTGCGACCCCTACGGCTCCAGGTTGTACGCCTCTTCGCCATGTTGCGTGATATCCAGTCCTTCCACTTCGTGCTCTTCCACCACGCGCAATCCCGTCGTTACATCCACGATCTTCAAGATCACCATCGTTCCCACCAGCCCAAGCCCCCACGCGAACAGCACTCCGACCAGTTGGTTGCCCACCTGGCCCCAATGCCCGTCCAGTCCGCCCACCGGCTTGCCTTCGCCGAAAATCGGGTTGATCGTCAGTCGCGCGAATACCCCGGTCAGCAGCGCTCCAATAGTTCCGCCGGCCCCGTGCACGCCGAAGGCGTCCAGCGCGTCATCATAGCCGAAGATCGCTTTGAACTTCGTTACCATCCAGTAGCAGAAAATCCCCGCCACAAATCCGATCACCAGCGCCGCTCGCGGCCCCACAAAACCGGCTGCCGGCGTGATCGCTACCAGCCCCGCCACAGCTCCTGAAATCGCGCCCAGCGCGCTCGCTCGTCCGTTCTTGATCCATTCCGCCAGGCTCCAGCTCAATGCCGCCGCCGCTGCCCCGAAGTGCGTCGCCACAAACGCGCTTGTCGCCAGTGCGTTCGACGCCAGCGCGCTTCCCGCGTTGAATCCGAACCATCCCACCCACAACAAGCAGGCCCCAATGAAGCTCAATACCAGGCTGTGCGGCGGCATCGGCTGCTTCGGGTAGCCCAGCCGTTTCCCCAGGTACAGCGCGCACACCAGCGCCGACACTCCCGACGTGATGTGCACCACCGTTCCGCCCGCAAAATCCAGCGTCGGAAATCTTCCGCCAAGCGCCGCGTTCAGATACCCGCCTTTGCCCCACACCATGTGCGCCATCGGCGCGTAGACGATCAGGAACCACAGCGTCATGAACAGCATGGTTCCCGAAAATTTCATGCGTTCTGCCGTCGCGCCCGTAATCAGCGCCGGCGTGATGATGGCGAACATCAGCTGGTACACCATGAACGTGCCCTGCGGAATCGTCGCCGCATAATCGGGATTCGGCACCGCGCCCACTCCCCGCAGCAGCGCCATCTTGAAATCTCCGATAAACGGCCCGCTTCCTCCGAAGCACAAACTGTAGCCCACCAGCGCCCACAGCACCGTGATCAGCGCCATCAGCGCGAAACTCTGCATCATGATCGCCAGTACGTTCTTCTGCCGCACCAGCCCGCCGTAAAACAGCGCCAGCCCCGGTCCCGTCATCAGCAGCACCAGCGCCGCGCTCACTAGCATCCACGCGTTGTCCGCCGACGACTGCGCCGCCGCCACCTTCTGTTCCAGTGCGTTCAATTTATCCGTCACGGCTTGGGGTATTTCCGGGGAGGCTGCGCTTGCGGTCGAACTGGCGGGAGGAACTGTGCTTGGCGTTTGTCCCTGTAGCGGCGCGCCGAGCAACACCAGCATCATCACACTACAACACCACATGCCCATCCGCTTCATCGATTTCTCCGGTACGAATGCACCAACGCTCTGACTCTGTTGCCCAACGGCCCGCATTCAGTTTTGGGGCATTACCCTGTGTACCGGGATTATATTCCAGCGCCTCGCTTGCGCTTCACTCCAAATCTTTTCTGCCCCCGATTCATTTCTTTCATAATCTCCATTCTAAGACCTTTCTTTTCTGCCCTCAGCCATCTTCCGCTTCACCTCGCTCGCGAACCGGTCCGCTTCTCGCGTCGGCCCGGGGATGCGGAATCCATCGCTCACTGCCAGCGTCAACCGCACCGCCGTTTCCAGGCTCACTCGATTTCCTTGCGACACGTAGACTGGTCTCACACCGTCCCGCGTCCGCACCGCTGCGCCGATCCGTTCGCCGTTCTTCGGGTCCATCAGGCCCGTCCAGCTTCCCGCCTTCTTCCCCAATTCGCCGTGCTCCCCAATCAAAATGCTTTTCGCGCACCCGATCGTCGGCGCGTCCAATCGCACGCCCAGGTGAGCGGCTAATCCCAGGCGCCTCGGATGCGCATAGCCCTGTCCGTCGCAAAACATCAGATCCGGCATCCGCTGCAATTTCCCCAAGGCCGCCAGCAAGGCCGGAATCTCCCGGAAGCTCAACAGCCCTGGTATATAAGGAAACTCGAGCGGTACCACCGCATATGCTCGCTCTATCTCCGTCAACTCCGGGAACCGGAAAACCACCGCGCAGCCGATGGCTTGATTCGCGTCACGCAGCCGGTTCCATCGGCTCGTCCTTTTCCTCCGCAACGCCTGCGATCCCGTCAGTACAAATGCCGCGTCCAGGCCTGCCACCGTGCGGATCGCGCCGAGCCGATCCTCTCCTATCCATAGCTCCCGCAGTTTTTCCTGGATTTCTCGCGCCTCCGCTGGCGCCACATCCCATCGGTGCTCCCGCAGCTTGCCCTCTCGTTCCCTCTTCATATTCTTCATCGTATAATGTCGTGCACCCCCACCGCTGCCGATGTCAGGGGGGCAGCAGCCGTTCAGATTGTTCTGAGGGTATTGTCCATGACGCTTCATCCACCGTTGGAAGTCTCTGCGCGCGAAGCCGCCGGCATTCATTACCTTCACGTCAACGGTCGCCTAACCATCGGCGAACCGAGCGAGCACCTTTGTGACTTCACGCAGAATTTACTCAATCAGGGTGCGCGTAAAATGGTTGTCAATCTCAACGACATCCCGCAGATCGACAGTTCCGGTATCTCCGCCCTCGTCAAGCTTTCCATCTCCCTCGCACGGAAGGGAGGCGGCCTCCACCTCATCTGCGGTCCCGGTCGCGTGCGCGACGCCCTCACCGTCACGCGGCTCGTCGAAGCTATCCCCACCTTCGACAACGAAGTCGCCGCCACCGCCGGTTTTTGATTTCTCTTTATTTAGGTAGGGTGATGCCTGGCACTCAATGACGCTGTGTGTGCCCCGCCCGACGTCACTTGGAAATTCGATTAAGGATGCTTGCCGTCAGAGTGCCCTGAACTAACTGCCCTTCTTCAACTCCGCCAGCACCATCTTTGCCAGCTCTTTCAGCGTCTCGAATACGCCAACGCCCTGAATGGCTATGCCTTCAATGATCGGCTCGCCCTTCTTCTGCAATTGCTTGCTCAATTCCGCCACCGACAGCGCGTTTGGCAAATCCCGCTTGTTCAGCTGCAGCACGTACGGAATCGTCCCGAAGTTCAGATTGTGCTCTTTCAGGTGCTCCTGCAGGTTTTCCAGCGTCTCGAAATTCGCGTCCAGCCGCTCTTCCTGCGAGTCTGCCACAAACACCACGCCGTCCGCGCCCTTCAGAATCAGCTTCCGGCTCGCTTCATAGAACACCTGACCAGGCACGGTGTACAGGTGAAAGCGCGTCTTGAACCCGCGCACCGTTCCCAGGTCCAACGGCAGGAAGTCGAAAAACAGCGTGCGGTCCGTTTCCGTCGCCAGCGAAACCATCTTTCCTTTTTGATTCTGTCCCGTGTGGTCGTAGATCCACTGCAGGTTCGCCGTCTTTCCGCCCAGACCGGGACCGTAGTACACCAGCTTGCAATTGATTTCGCGCGCAGGAAAGTTAATGAAAGGCACGAGTCTTTAACCTGATTTCGAACTTGAACTTATAACACACGCGCTCCGGGCAGGCCATCTCTCCCGATGTGCGCCATCCGTCTGATACGATTCTAGTTTCCGCGAGATGGGCGTTTCCCGACTCAACTATTTTTACACATGCCGCCACTCGGTAAAGGCTATCCAACTCAGCACTTTCCACAGCCCCCGCCACTCCGTTGACGGAACCCTTGGCCTTTGTTAGCATTCGCCCCATATGGCGAAACCCCAGAAATCCTCCTCTTCCCGGGCCAAGTCCGCCGCTCACTCTAAGGCTAAGCCCAAGAAAAAGAATAGCATACCAGCCGCTACGCCCCAGCGCGGCGGAGTGGAACTGGTCGACCCCCTCGTCCAGGCTCAAATGAAAACCTACGAAGAAGCCATGGCCCTCTTCCACCAGCAGAAATTCCAGCGCGCCAAGCAGGAACTCGAAAAGGTCATCGCCGGTCCCAGCAGGGAACTGGCTGATCGTGCTCGCACGCACCTGCGCATCACTGAGCAGCGCATGAAGCCTTCCTCCGAGCAGAATCCCAAGTCCCCCGAGGAGCATTACCAGCGTGGTGTTGCCATGATGAACCTCGGCCGCTGGGACGAGGCCCGCGAAAGCCTCGAAAAAGCTCGCAAACTCGCCCCCAAGGCGGACCACATCCACTACGCTCTCGCTGCCCTTGACTGTCTCACCGGCGAAGCCGATTCCGCTCTCGCCAACCTCAAAATCGCTATCGACCTTCGTTCCGCCAATCGCTATCACGCCCGCAATGACGAGGATTTCAACTTCCTTCAGGAAGATCCTCGCTTCACCGAACTCCTTTACCCGGAGAAGGATGGCTATTCCGGCTGACTCGTTCTCGTGGATCAGCTTTCGTCAAGGCCCCGGTAAACCCGCTTCCCGCCCTGGCGGGAATTTTCATCCGGATGCCGTTCCGCATCTATAATTCTCGGAGACACTCCAATCTCCCGTGAAACGTTCTCGCAAATCGCAACGGCCTCCTCGCTCCCTTACCGTTGTCGCTCTCGGCGGTGGCACCGGACTTTCCGCTCTCCTTCGCGGGCTCAAAAACCACGTCGTTCGCCGCAGCGATAAGCAGCCGACTCTCGCTCGCCCCATCACCGATCTTGCTGCCATCGTCACCGTCACCGACGACGGCGGCAGTTCCGGGCGTCTTCGCCGCGAAAATCGCATTCTTCCTCCGGGCGACATCCGGAACTGCATGGTCGCTCTCTCCAAAGACGAAGCCCTCCTCAGCCGCCTCTTTCAATATCGTTTCCAGGCTGGACGCGGGCTCCGCGGCCACAACTTCGGTAATCTCTTTCTCGCCGCGCTCACTCACGTCACCGGCGATTTTGCGGAGGCCGTTCGCGTCTCCGCGAAAGTCCTCGCCATTCGCGGCCGCATCTTTCCTTCCACCACTTCCAACGTTCATCTCGTCGCCACCCTCGCGAACGGCAAGCGCGTCGAAGGAGAGACCAGGATCTCTCGCAGCACCGAGCCCATTCGCAAACTCGAACTCGTCCCTCGCCGCGTCCGCCCCCTCGCTGCCGCCGTCCAGGCCATCCACGAAGCCGACCTCATCCTCATGGGCCCCGGTTCCCTCTACACCAGTGTTCTCCCCAATCTCCTGATTCCCGAAATCACTCGTGCGATCGCTCGCTCCCGAGCCCCTCGTGTTTACATCGCCAATCTCATGACCCAGCCCGGCGAGACCACGCACTACTCCCTCAGCGAGCACATTCGCGTCATTCAGGATCACGTGGGCAGGAACCTCATCGACTACGTCGTCGCCAATCGCCAGCCCGTCTCGCCGGAGGTCGCCCGGCGTTATCGCGCCCAAGGCGCCGAGCAAGTCCGCCTCGATCCCCAACGTGTCGCCAGCCTCCGCGTTAAACTCTTGACCGGCAATCTTCTTCAGGAGCATGGCGTCATCCGGCACGACTCCCCTCAACTCGCCCGCCTCTTGCTCGATCACTTTCTTCTGGTCTGAGCTTCCCGCAGTTTATCTGCAATTTCGAATTCTTTAGGCTGGTTCACCGAGCCTCCCCCTCTTTGGTGGCTGCGCACCTTCCTGCCGCTCAACCTTTTCTTGCTCTGCGCGTCCATATGCCTATACTTCTCCGGGGGATCTTCGATGCCACGAACTGCACTTCTGCACTTTCGCGCATTTTTACCTCTTGCGGTCGCTCTCGCACTGCTGCCGCTTCCGTCCTGCGCGCAAACCATCGCCTCTTCGCAGCCTCCCGTCTGGGCCTCCAAGCCCGATCAGGCCGCCTTCGACAAAATGGAGAACGATCGCCTCGCCGCCGCGCAGCGCAGCGTTGACCAGATCACTTCCGTCAAGGGCGCCCGCACCATCGAGAACACCCTTGTCCCCTTCGACGCCGCCGCGGCGCAATTGATCGCCGCCAGTTCTCTCGCCGGCATGGTCCAGCAGGTCCATCCCGATGCCGCTTTTCGCGACGCTGCCACCGCCATGACCGTTAAGGCCGGCGCTGCCTACACCGCGCTCTCTTTGAATCGCGCCGTCTATCAGGCCCTGGCTGCCCTTGACCTCTCTTCGGCCGATCCCGCGACGCGCCACTACGTCGAGCGGCAGCTTCTCCAATACCGTCTCGCCGGTGTCGACAAGGACGACGCCACGCGCGCGCACATCAAGGAACTGCAAGACAAGCTCACTGAACTTGTCTCCACCTTCGATCGCAATATCAATGACGACCAGCGCAGCATCACCGTCGATTCCGCTGCCTCTCTCGACGGCCTGCCCAAAGATTTTATCGACTCCCATAAGCCCGGCGCCGACGGCAAGATCGTCCTCACCACGAATTATCCCGACGTTTTTCCCATTCTCACCTTTGCCAAAGATGACGACGTTCGCCGTCGCCTTTACGTCGCTTTCGAAACCCGCGCCTATCCCAAGAACCGCGACGTTCTTCTTTCCATGCTCAACACCCGCTATGAACTCGCCACCCTCCTCGGCTATTCCAATTGGGCCGACTACAATGCCGCCGATTCCATGATTCGCTCCAGCAAGAACATCTCTACCTTTATTCAACAGGTCGATGCCGCCGCTCGTCCCTCTTCGGACCGCGAGTTCGCCATGATCCTCGCGCAAAAGCAGAAGCTCCAGCCCGCTGCCACCCAGGTTCACGACTACGACAGCTTCTACATCCGCGAGTTGCTTCGCCGTTCCAGCTACGACTTCGATTCATCCTCGGTTCGCCCCTACTTCCCCTACGAACGCGTCAAGCAGGGTGTTCTCGACCTTGCCGCTCGCCTTTTTCAGATCTCCTTCGCACAGGAAAAAAATGTCCCGGCCTGGGATCCTTCCGTGGAAACCTGGGACGTTCTCTCCAACGGAAAAATGATCGGACGCTTCTATTTGGACATGCATCCCCGCGAAGGCAAATTCTCCCACGCCGAAATGGCTCCGGTCCTCCCAGGTATCCGCGGAAAGCAGCTTCCGGAAGCTACACTCGTCTGCAACCTTCCTGCGCCCACCGCCGACGATCCGGGCCTCCTCGAATACGAAGATGTCGTCACCTTTCTCCACGAATTTGGCCACTTGATGCATTGGATCCTGGCCGGTGACCAGCAATGGGCCGGCATCAGCGGCATCAGTATGGAATCCGATTTTGCCGAGGCGCCTTCACAAATGCTCGAGGAATGGATGCGCAGTCCCCAGGTCCTCGCCAGTTTCGCCCGCCATTACAAAACCAATGAGCCCATCCCGGCCGCTCTCGTCGATCGTATGAATCGCGCCGCCGCCTTCGGGCGCGCCAGCTGGGTCATGGGCCAGCTCGAATACTCGGCCGTCTCCTTCGAGTTTTACAATCGCAATCCCAAAAGCATCGATTTCGACGCCCTCAATGAAGAGCTCGATCGCCGTTACTCGCATTACCTGGCCACGCCCGGTATTCACGACTGGGCTTCTTTCGGCCATCTCGGCGGCTATTCTTCCTCCTACTACACCTATCTGTTTGACAAGGTCATTGCCGAAGATTTTATGACCCAGTTCAACCGCAAGGACCTTTTCGATTTGGCCCCGGCCCTTCGCTACCGCAAGGCGGTTCTCGAGCCCGGTGGCTCCGTGCCCGCCAATGATCTCGTCAAAAACTTTCTTGGACGTGATCACAACATGGACGCCCTGCGCGAGTGGATGAACGAAGAATTCGCTGCCGCACCCGCCGGCGCCAAGGCCGCCTCCAACTGAGCGCGGCCTCGTTCTGGCATATGGCGATGCTCGTCCTGGCTTCCGCGGGAAGCGGCCGGCCGCCATGCAACTATTTCCACCTGTTAGTCGTATACTCTCCAGCAAACACACTCCACGGCAGGTGTTTCCGATGAATCGACACTTTCTTTGCGTCATCCTTGCGCTACTCTGCTTCGCCCCCGCGCTTCGGGCCCAACAGTCCGATCTTTCCCAGTCCCAAATGCCCTCGGTCATCACCGTCCCTCCCGAAGCTCAGCCCTCCGGCCATTTTTCGGCCGACGCTGCTACAGAGGCCTACCTGGCGCAAATCCCAGCCTCTGCGCGTGCGCGCAGCGACGCCTATTTCGAAGGCGGTTACTGGCTGATCCTCTGGGACTTCCTGCTGAGCATCGTCATCTTCTGGGCGGTGCTTCGTTTTGGATGGTCCGCCAAAATGCGCGATCTCGCCGCGCGTTTCACTCGCGTCCCGTTCCTGCAGGACATGATCTACTGGGTGCAATTCCTCATCCTCACCACGATTCTCGGCGCTCCCCTCGCGATCTACGAAGGCTACTTCCGCGAACACAAATATGGTCTCGCTACCCAGACCTTCGGCCCTTGGCTCGGCGATCAGTTCAAGGCCCTGATCGTGAACATGATCCTCGGCGCTGTCCTCGTCGCTGTTCTCTTCGCTATCGCACGCAGGCTTCCCAACTCTTGGCACGTCTGGGGCGCCATCGTCACCGTCTGCTTCATGGCACTTACCGTCATGATCGCTCCCGTTTTCATCTTTCCGCTCTTCAACAAGATCACACGTCTCGACGATCCCAAGATCACCGTGCCCATCCTCTCCCTTGCGCGCGCCAACGGCATTCCCGCCCACGACGTTTTCGAAATCGACGCTTCCAAACAGACCACCCGGATGAGTGCCAACGTCAGCGGCTTCGGCAAGACCATGCGGATTACTCTCAACGACAATCTCCTCCGTCGCGGCTCCCCGGAAGAAATTCAGTCCGTCATGGGTCACGAAATGGGCCACTACGTTCTCAATCACATCTACAAGAGCATCATCTTCATCACGCTCGTCACGATTGCCTTCTTTGCCTTCCTTCGCTGGGGACTCGATTGGTCCATTGCCCGCTGGGGGCAGTCCTGGGGCATTCGCGGTATCGGCGACATTGCCGTCCTTCCCCTGGTCTTTTATATCGTCACTGTTTTTGGTTTTGTCTTAACGCCGATCGCCAACACGGAAACTCGTACGGCGGAGCACGAGGCCGATATGTACGGGCTTAACGCCAGCCGCCAGCCTGACGGCTTCGCGCAAGCCGCCATCCATCTCGGCGAATACCGCAAGATGTCTCCGGGACCGATCGAAGAGTTCCTGTTCTATGATCACCCGTCGGGGCGCCGTCGCATTCACGATGCCATGCAATGGAAAGCCGAAAACTTGGCCCTCTTCCAGCACTGATTCGATGTCATTCGGTCGTGCTGGCTCGCGCGGCTTTTCTAATACACCTTGAGCGATGAAATCCGGTTGTTCCAGGTGTGATTCCCCATTCCAGGCACACGCCAGTTCCTCAGATCCACGACGTCCCGGCTCGTCGTCGACGCCGCACCCTGGAAGTCTCGATCGTTATACACGGTCACCCGCGCTCCTCCAAACACCCGAATCGACGAGATCTTGTCGCCGAATCCCGACAACGAGCTCATACGATCGCCGCGCCGGAAGCACACCAGCTCTCCACCAAAATTCGCCTGCTTGTAGACACAGATTCCTCCGCGCCCCCAATTCCCGCCGTGCCAGCTTCCACTTGGCGGCCACGGATCGTGTGGTCCGGGCGCCCACCATCCCGGAGGGCCCCCCGGCGGCGGTCCGCCCGCGTGCCGGATGTTGAATACCGCGCGGCAGCCATAGTCGACCCACAAGCCTCGCCCGTCCACTCCCCAGCTCCGCCCACGTTCGCAAGGCGACCCGCTGATCTGCCTCTGGAGCGTTACTTGATTGTTGGCATACGACCCGCAATAGTTCCGCTTTCCGTTGTTCGATTCGCACGTCACCGACTGCTGTGCCCTTGCGCTTCCTGCAAGGGTGCACAACAGCAATGCCAGACTCCCCCATCGTATGGCAGTCGCAAATTTCATCGTCTCTCCCTCATTGGTTTCAACCCAATCCTTGCAGGTTTGTCGCGGCCATCCGCGCTTCGGGCAGTCCCGCGAGGCTAGCCGCCTGCCTCCGCCCTGTCAACCCTTCCTGTGACGCCGGGCATAGCCCTTCTGCCCCGTTGTTCATTACACTTGTTGGAATCACACGTGGAAGGGATGCCAATCCGTGATCCAGGACTTCCGTTACGCCCTCCGCATGCTCGCCAAATCCCCCAGCTTCACGGTGGTCGCCGTTCTAACGCTCGCGCTTGGTATTGGCGCCAACAGCACCATTCTCAGCTGGATTACGGCCACGCTTCTCAATCCGGTCCCTGGCGCCACGCGCACCAGTGAACTCGTCACTGTCATGCGTGGGGAACAGACCGATCATCCCAGCCCGCCTTTCTCTCTCCCGGACCTTCGCGATATCAGTGACCGCACGCGCGCCTTTTCCGGTCTGCTTGGTTATCACGACGACTATATGTCCCTCACCAGTATCGCCAAGCCGGAACGCATCTACGGCGCGCTGACCACCGCCAATTACTTCGACGTTCTCGGCGTTCATCCGCTCCTTGGCCGCGCTTTCCTTCCCGAAGAGGAACGCCAGCGCAACGCTGCCGCCGTTGTCGTCCTCAGCTACACCGTTTGGCAGAATCATTTTGCTTCCGACCCTCAAGTCCTTGGCAAGACCATTCAACTGAATCGCCATCCCTACACCATCATTGGTGTTGCCCCTCGTGGATTCCGCGGTTGCAAGACCGGCCTACGCACCGATCTCTGGATTCCTCTCACGATGGATCGTGAAGTCTGGGGTTCGGATCGCCCCGACGATCGTGGCAGTTTCTGGCTCAACGTCCTCGGCAGGCTTCGTCCCGGTGTTTCCCGGACACAAGCCCAGGCCGAGCTCAACCTCATCATGCAGGGCGTCGCCGAGCGATTTCCCGACGAACACCGCGACAGCCCCAATCAGATTTCCCTTGACCCCCTCTGGCGCTCTCCTTTCGGCATCAACGGCTATTTGTCCAAGATCTTCCCCATGCTTCTCGGCCTCGCCGCCGTCCTTCTTCTTCTCGCTTGCGCCAACGTGGCAAACCTTCTCCTCGTTCGTTCCGTTTCCCGCCGGCGCGAAGTTGCCATTCGTCTCTCCATCGGCGCCTCCCGCTCCCAACTCATTCGCCAATTCCTTATCGAGAGCTTGCTGCTTGGGCTCCTCGGCGGCGCCGTCGCTCTCCTGTTCTCTGTCTGGAGCTCCCATAGCATCGCGGCATTCTTTCCGCCCACCACGCTGCCGCTCACTCACGACGCCCATGTCGATCGCTTGGTCCTCCTTGTCACCATTCTGATTTCCATCCTCACCGCGCTTGTCTTTGGAGCTCTTCCCGCGGTTCGCTCCTCGTATCTTCCGTTGCAGTCTGTCCTCAAGGAAGAAGCTGGCAGCGTCTCCGTTGCCGTCCACAAGACGCGCCTCTCCAGCGCACTCGTCGTCGCGCAGATATCGCTCTCTCTGCTGCTCCTTGTCTGCGCCGGCCTCTTCACCCGCAGCCTTCAGAAAGCCCAGCAGTCCGACCCTGGCTTCGACCCCAATCACGTTCTCCTGACCTCCTACGAACTTTCTCCCGCCGGATACACGCGCGAGACTGGCGTCACCTTCGATCGCCAGGTCCTTGCTCGGCTGTCCGCCCTGCCCGGCGTGGAGTCCGTCACCGTCGCGGATTTCTCTCCGCTCAGTTTCAGCATCCACTCGGACTACCTCCAGCTCCAGGATTACGTTCCCCAGCCTCACGAATCGATGGAAATCACTCGTGCCATTGTTGGCCCCGGCTATTTCCGCACGCTGCGTACACCGCTTCTCTCGGGACGCGAATTCACCGAATCCGATATTTTGGGTTCGCAGCTTGTTGCCGTGGTCAATCAGGCCTTCGTCGATCGCTATTGGCCCGGCGAAGTCGCCATTGGCAAGCAAGTCGCCGCGGACGGCCAGCGCTTCACCATCGTCGGTATTTCCGGCAACGCCAAGTACCGCCTCCTCACCTACGCTCCCGAGCCTGTCATCTATCTGCCCATCTACCAGGCCTATCGCTCCACGCAGGACACCACCGTCCATCTCCGCGCCTCGGGCGACCCGCGCGCTATGGCCATGTCCGTCGAACAGGCGATTCACCAGCTCAATCCGGATCTGCCCTTGTTCAATATCAACCCGCTCACCACCACCATGCGCTTCGGCACCATCTTTGGCCGTGTTGCCGCTACTTTCGCCGGTTCGTTCGGCATTCTCGCCATGCTGCTCGCATCCGTCGGCATCTATGGCGTTGTTGCCTACACCACGCGCCAGCGCACCCGTGAAATCGGCATCCGCATGGCCCTGGGCGCCGAGAAGGGAAACATCTACCGCCTCGTTCTTCGTCAGGGAGTCCGGCTCACCCTCGCCGGCCTCATTGCCGGTGCCGTTCTCTCTCTCGTCTTCACACGGCTCCTCAAGACCCAGCTCTTCGGCGTCAGCGAAACCGACGCCCTCACCTTCTCCGCCGTCGGCCTGCTTCTCGCGGCTGTTGCTCTTCTCGCCTGCCATATCCCGGCCCGACGCGCCACGCGGACCGAACCCACCATCGCTCTTCGCTGTGAATAGGCTCCCATCTTTTCCATGCGCCCTTTTTCCCGCTGCATTCATCCAACCGCCGCCAACGCTTTTTTAAGGACATCTCTCCATGCCAAAGAACACCTCTCGAAAACCGGTGAAAGATTCAACCGCCGCTTTCCGCAAGGAACTCCTCTCCCATCTCACCGAAGAAAACGCCCACGCCGGCTTCGACGCTGCCCTTAAGGATTTTCCCGCGCGCCTTCGCGGCTCTCGCCCCAACGATCTTCCTCACTCCGCCTGGCAGCTTCTCGAACATCTCCGCATCGCCCAGTGGGACATCATCGAATACGCCCTGAATCCCAAACACGTATCCCCCGCCTTTCCCGATGGCTATTGGCCTGCATCGCCCGAGCCTGCTGACCCCAAATCCTGGGACAAGTCCATTGCATCGTTTCGTGCCGACCGCAGGAAACTCGTCGTCGCCCTTCAGAAGTCCGACATCTTCGCCCCGATTCCCCACGCTAACAATCAATCCCTCGCCTCGAAAGCTATCCTCGTTATCGACCACAACGCCTACCACCTCGGCCAGCTCCTGCTCCTTCGCCGCCTTCTGGATGTCTGGCCGGAAAGCTGACGGCCTCCGCTGCATTCCCTGTGTTCCGCTTTCGCTCTTGTTTTCCTCGCGTTGACTAACCTCTCCTCCCAACCTAATATTTCTTCGAATGCCGCCAGCCCCTTCTCTCATCGGCCAGGTTTTTTCTCACTACCGCATCCTTGAAAAGCTCGGCGGCGGTGGTATGGGTATTGTCTACAAGGCCGAGGACACCCGCCTCCATCGCTTCGTCGCTTTGAAATTCCTTCCTTCCGACGTCGCCCTTGATCCACAGGCTCTCGCCCGCTTTCAGCGCGAAGCCCAGGCCGCCTCCGCCCTCAATCATCCCAATATCTGCACCATTCACGACATCGGCGAACACGACGGCCACACCTTCATCGCCATGGAATTCCTCGACGGCGTCACCCTCAAGCATCTCCTCGCCAGCAAATCCCTCGATCCGGAAAAGCTTCTCGACGTGGCCCTCGACATCGCCGCCGGCCTCGAAGCCGCCCACGCCCGCGGCATCATTCATCGCGACATCAAGCCCGCCAACATCCTTGTCACCAAACTCGGCTACACCAAAATTCTCGATTTCGGACTTGCCAAGGTCGCTCCTGATCCCGACGCCACCCGCTCCTTTTCCGCTGCCGATGGCGAGACACGCACTCTCGACGATCAACTCCTCACCAGTCCCGGCAGCACCATCGGCACCGTCGCTTACATGTCTCCCGAGCAGGTTCGCGGCAAACCGCTCGACCCCCGCACCGATCTCTTCTCCTTCGGCGTCGTCCTCTACGAAATGGCCGCCGGTATCCCTCCATTTCGCGGCGAAACTTCCGGTGTCATCTTCCGCGATATTCTCGAACGCGCCCCCGTCCCTCCCACTCGTCTCAATCCCGATCTTCCGCCCAAGCTCGAAGAAATTATCTTCAAGTGCCTTGAAAAAGATCCGGAAGTTCGTTGCCAGTCTGCCGCCGAGCTTCGTGCCGACCTCAAGCGCCTCAAGCGCGACACCGATTCCGCCAGGACTCCTTCTGTCTCGGGCCCTTCGGCGCAATCTCCCAGCCTTCCATCCGTGCTGCGCCATTGGCGCTGGTTCGCTTCCGGTCTTGCCATTCTTGCCGTGCTGTCTTTCTTCCTTTGGTGGCGCGCCCCGCTTCCTCAGCCACGTATCCTTGTCACACGTCAGCTCACCAGTACCAGCGCCGTCAAATCTGATCTCGTGACCGACGGCAATCGCATCTACTTTGTCGAGAGCTCCGGCCCCAATTTCCGGATTGCCCAGGTTTCCGTCGCGGGCGGTGAAGTCGCCTACATCGATATCGGCAAGCTTCAGCCCTATCTCTCCTCGATCACTCCGGACGGTTCTCGCCTTCTCGGTAACGTCGGCGGTTTTCCCGACGGTGAACTCGTTTCTATTCCCGTGCCTGCGGGGGCTCCCGTTTCCATCGCTGGCCTTACCGGTCACGATCCCGTCTACGCTCCCGATGGCCGGCTCTTCTTCGGTAAAGGGAGAGACATTCTGGTTGCCGACCACGACGGCAGTTCACCGCGCAAGCTCTTCACCGCCTCCACCATTCCCGCCTTCTATCACTTTTCCCCTGACGGCACTCGCCTCCGCTTCTCCACCATGGATCCCTCCATCACCCTCTACTCCCTCTGGGAAGTTCGCCTCGATGGTTCCGGCCTCCATGAACTCCTCCCCGGTTGGAACCAGCCTCCTGCCGAATGCTGTGGTTCCTGGACTCCCGACGGCAAATATTTCGTGTTTCTCAGCACCCGCAACGGTGTCTCGGATGTTTGGGCCCTTCGCGAAAAAGCTTCGTTCGGTCGCCCCGTCTCTCGCGTCCCCATTCGGCTCACCACCGGCCCTCTCCAGATTTCAAACGTCCTTCCCTCTCGCGATGGCAAGCATCTCTTCACCGTTGCTTCCCAGCCCAAGGGCGAATTGGTAAAGCTCGACGTCAAAACCAATCAGCTCGTCAGTTTTCTTGGCGGTATTTCCGCGTCCGACGTCGAGTTCTCTCGCGATGGCAACTGGGTTGCCTACGTCACTTGTCCCGACGGCATCCTCTGGCGCAGCCGTTCTGATGGCTCTGACCGTCTCCAATTGACGCAGCCCCCGCTCGTCGCCGCTCTCGCTCATTGGTCGCCTGACGGAAAACAGATTGCTTTCTCGGCTGCTCTCCCGGGCAAGAACTGGCGTACCTATCTTGTTTCAGTTGACGGTGGAATTCCTCAGGTCATCGACCCGCAAGACGTTTCAGAGACCGATCCCACCTGGTCGCCCGATGGCTCCACTCTCGCCTTTGGTCACAACGATCAGATGGGCCAGAACTATCTCGGCCTTTTCGATCTCAAATCCCGCCAGATCACCCGCATCCCCGGCTCCGAAGGAATTTTCGCTCCGCGCTGGTCTCCCGACGGTCGGTACATCGCCGCCCTCTCCCACGACAATTCTTTACTTATGCTTTACGACACGAAGACCCAGCTCTGGAAACAAGGTCATGAAGTTCAGGAACGCCACGGCTTTATCACCTGGGCGCCTGACAGCTCGGCGCTTTACTTCGATCTGCACCGCTCTTCCCAGCCCGGTTTCTACAAGCTGCGCCTCAGCGACTTGAAGGTCGAACGCGTCGCTGACCTGAAACCGTTTCGCTTGTTCCCCAGTCAGTTTGGCGGCTCGCCCTGGACCAGCCTCGCTCCCGATGGCTCGCCCATGTTCGTTCGCGATATCAGCTCCTGGGAAATTTACTCCCTTGACGTCGATTTCCCTTAGTATAGTCGCGCAGGCTTCACGCAAGGGGTTCCCGCGATGCCTTCACGGATGCTTCGCAGCTTTCTTTTTGTTCTACTTTCGTTCTTTGCCGCCCGCAATCCGGCCCAGGAAAAAACCACCGAAGCTTCAATCCGTGCTCTGGAATCGAAATGGATGGACGCCTACAAACAGCGCCAGGTCGCTGAACTCGCTGCCTTGATGGCCGACGATTGCGTCCTCACCTTGGAAGACGGCACCACCTACAGCAAAGTCGGCTTCATCAGTCGCAATATGAGTTCTTTGCGCGTCGACGTTGCCGAAGCTTCGGCCTTGAAAGTTCGTCTGCGCGACAACGTCGCCGTCGTCACCGGAGACTACCATGAGAGTGGCGAAGAGGACGGAAAGCCCTACGACTACCGCGACAAGGTGACCCGTATCTGGATGAAAATCGCCGGCAAGTGGCAGCTCATCGCCTCGCACAACGCTCTGCCTTCCAGGTCCTGATCGCCTTTATCTCCACGCGATTCGTACTCCGCCCCGCACAAACACCGGGGGCCCCATCAGATACACTGGCGTTGCCGCCGTGTAGAAACGGTCGTTCGTCACATTCTGTGCGGCGAAGAAGAGCGACGTGTGCCACCCCAGTTCCCGCGATACCTGCGCGTCCAGCGAGAACGCGCGCCCGAGCGGCAGCGTATTCAAATCGTCGTCAAACTGGTTCCCCAGGAATCTCGCCTGCACTCCCGCATTCCACTTTTTCGCCGCGTAACTCGCTTGCACGCTGAACTGGTTCTGCGGCACTTGCGGCAAGAAATTCCCGACCAGCACTGGGTTCGCCGCGAAGTGCAGCACCGTGCTGTTCACAAACAGATATGCCGCCGACACCTGCACCCGCGACGTCACCTGCATCTGTCCCGCCAGCTCGAACCCACGCGCCTGCGTCTCGCCCAGGTTTTGTTTCTGTCGCGTGATCAGCGTCGGTGTGCTCGTCAGCGTTACGTTCGCCACAGGATCTGCGATGTCGCTCCAGAAGAAATTCCCGCGCACCGTCAACTGGTTCCGCAAGAGCGTCTGGCTTAAGCCGGCCTCGCCTCCCGTCAAGTGCTCGCCGGTCAGCGCCGGATTCGCCAGCGTCAGCACGTTCCCCACGCGGAAATTCCGGTACAGTTCGTTCAGTGTCGGCGAACGGAATCCCCGGTACACTGACGCGTTTACCGCCGTCCCGCTCCCGAAACTCTTTAGCACCGACACGCGCGGACTGAACGCCGTCTCCGTTCGTTCCGGAAAGTTCACCGTTGTCGTGGTGTCGCTGCCGAACGGTGTCCGGTCCTGATATCCCGTGTTGTTGTTCCACGTGTCCACGCGCGCCCCGAACGTCACCAGCCACCCGTGCCCCACGAGCCACGCGTCCTGCGCGAAAAACCCAAACGTGTGCTGCCTTCCGCCGGCGTCTACGTCGGCCGATGCCGCATAGTTTGCCTCCGCGCTGTGACCGCGCACATCCACCGCCTCCACTCCCGCCGCGACGCGGTGCTTTTCCGCAAACAGGCGCGACCAGGTTCCCACGAAACCGATCTGTTGCGACGGATTCGTCTGCGCATTCGTCAGCGTTTCCGAATCCCTTCCTGTTCCAATCGACGAAAATGTCTGGTGATAGAGCTCCCGCGAGCCATATACGCGCACCGAGAAATTTCCCGCCTCGTGTGAACCCCAATCTAGCCCCAGGTCCAGTTGCGGAATCGTCGTGTCGTTTCTCTGCAGTGGCGTTCCGTTCTTCCCGCTCTGGCCGAAGCCGCTCCCCCGCACGAACGCGCTTCCTCGCTCGCCCAGCGCCCTGCGTAGTTCCACCATTCCCGCCAGCACTCCTGTTCCAATTGCCGTATCGACGCTTCCGCGCTGGTCTTCCGGCACCGCGATGTAGCCGTCCGTCTGGTACGCCTGGCCCGCTGCGCTCACCGACCACTTCCCGAAGGGCACTCCACCCGCAAACGACACATCCGGTGTATTCATGCTCCCGTACGATGCTTCCAGGTTTCCATACGCGGCGTCGCCGGCTCTTGTCCGCAGGTTCACCACCCCGCCCAGCGCTCCCCCTCCATACAGATCCGACGCTCCCCCGTTCGATACCTCGATTGTCTCGATCGCTTCTCTCGGCACGCGTGCCCAGTACACCCATCCTCCGAACGGGTCGTTGATCGGAACTCCGTCCAGCAACACAATCGACCGGCTTGTTGCGCTTGCTCCCACTCCCCGCAGCGAAATTCCCTGCGACGTCGGATTTGCAAACAGGCTGCCTGACCGGCGAAACGTGCTGAATCCCGGCACTTGCCGCAGCACGTCGTCCACCACCAGGCTTCCCGACTGCTCGATCGCTTCTGAAGAAATCGCGTACTCGCTCGTCGGCGTGGCCGGCACGCGGTCCTCCGCTGTCCCTTTCACTTCGATCCGTTGCAGGCTCGCCGCCGGTGCCAGCACGATCTGCAGATTGTCCGTCGCCATGTGCGCCCGGATCTCCCGCGTCACGGTTCCGAATCCCGCGAAGCTCACCACCAGCACGCCCGCTCCGCTTGCACCTTCCACCGCAAAACTTCCATCCTCCCCGCTGCGCGCCACCAGCACTCCCGCCTCGGCCCGAAACTCAATCTGTGCTCCGGCCACCGCCTGTCCCGTCGTGTCGGTCACCTTTCCGCGCAGCCCGCCTTTCTCCTGCGCCATTGTGCCCAGACACACCAGTACGAGCGCGACGGCACACCCGATCGCCCTCGCGAGCTTGGATCTGCTTTTCTTTCTCGCGCCCCGATTCATGTCTTTTCGATGCTACATACCCTCGCGCCGAGACTCTATCCCCGATTCGTGTGTCGGTCTCTGACTTGTGCCTCGCCCTGCCCTATCTTTCGCTTACCTTCCCCGTCAATATCACAACGGAGGCCTTCGGCAGGTTCACCTTCTGCCCATCCTTCCACTCCACCGTTGCCTTCTTCGCGGGACCCGCAGGGTCGGCGTGGCTTGTCGGCCCCGACGGTTGCCACGTGTACTCCGCTGCGCCAAACGTCACCGTTTTCACCCTGCCCGTCAACTGCGCCCCGGTGGCTTTCCCGTTGTCTTCGAACGCAATCTTCACTTCGTGCTCGTTGCTCGGGTCCTTGTTAATGATCATCAGCGACCACTCTCCGTCCGGCCGCTTCACCGCATATGCCGTGATCAACTGGTGGCTGGCCTCATCCACCAGATCGCCGGCCGCTGCATACAACTCGTGCTCGCCCGCTCCATGTTTCACCCAATCCAGGTTCAGCAGCTGGCTTGCGAAGTACTGCGCCGTGTGCTGTTTGATCTCCAGATTTTCGTCCGCCACGAAATTCCCGTACGTGCTCCACGCTCCGCATCCGTGCCGCAGCGGCTCGGGCTGGATTGGTGAATGGTAGTACACCGCGCCGGGCCCTCCATTCTGCAGGTACGCTCCCACGCTGTCCGCCAGCCACAGTCCCGCGAACAGGTCCTGCATCGGGTCTGTCAACGACCACGATACGTTGCTCTCCGTGTTCATCAGCGGCACGCTCTCCGGCACGCCGTCTTCCCGCCACACCTTCAGAATCCCTGCCACCAGCGCCGGCTCGCGGTACAAGTCCGCCCAGTTCACCACGCACGGCTCGAACGGGTAATGCTCGAACGACACAAATGTCAGATCCCCCATCCTTCCGTGCGCCTTCAGATAGTCGATGAACCGTCCCAGCCACGATGTCTTTCCGTTCGCGTCCGCCCAGCTCTTGATGTCTTCGTTCGCTCCCGTGAACACCGGCCCGCCGAGCTTCAGCTTCGGATCCACCTTGTGCAGCGCCGTTGCGAATTGCCGGTACAGTTCCGCGTTGTCCTCCGGCACCATGAACGCTCCGTCGGGTTCCTCACCCATCTCCACGTAGCCCACGTTGTACCCGCGCTTTTTGAGGTACTCGAGCTCCGCCGCCGCATCTTCCGGGTTCGCGTAAATCATCGCGATGGGAATCATCGCCGGAAGTTTGTTCGTGTATCCGCTCGTGAAGAACAAATCGAGCCCCGTCTGGACTCGTGACGAAATGATGTCCTTCTCCGTGTGCCATGGATCGAGCGACGATGCTTGCGTTGCTGTCTGTGCCTGGCTCGCTGTGTGCTTGACGATGTCCACAAACTGCCCCGCGGAATTGAACGTCCCGATCGAAAGCTCGCGAATCGCATAACCCACGCAATTTCGCGCATCGTCGCTCCCGTGCGTGTCGCACGTGTTTGAACTTGCGGTCATCCAGATGCGCAGGAACCGCGCCGCGATTGGCTTGTCCGCCAGCCTTTGCACATTGCTTCCGCCCTTGCCCTCATTCACCTCGCCTTGCGGAAACTTCACCCAGCTTCCCGCGGCTTGACGGTTCAGCGCATCTTCTTTCCCTGTCCAATATTCCACCGCATATTTCGTCGCGTACGGATCGGCCCAGTCGATCCGGATTGCGTTCACTTCCTGCGGCAATCCGAAATCGATCACCACCCATTGCGGATGCGCCGAATCTGGCTCGCCCGTGAATTTCGCGCTCAAATACGGGTTGCTCTTCCAGTAGCTTTCCGGATCGCCATCCGTCAGCCGCGAAAATTCGTTCGCTCCCGCGTCGCTGTGCGTCGTTCCCCGGTGCGGCAAGTGATACCCGTACGATTTCCGCAGGAACTCTTTCGGTTCGCTGCTCCCCACGAAGTAGCCGCTCTTTTCCTTCTCGTTGCTCCACGTCCCGCTCGGATTCCAGTGCCACGCCGAATACGTCAGTTCCGTGTTCTGCCGGTATGTGATCGGCCCCCATCCCGCCGACAAGCCCTCTTTGATGATCGGCTCGCTGTACACCTTTTCGAAGTCCTTCTCCGGCAGAATGTCCATCGATGTTCCCATCGCTTTGTCCGGATCGAACTTCAACGCGTGCCCGGCCGTCACGTCCACGTGCACCGTCTGGGCCGCCGTCCGCGCACCGGTCGCCGCCCACGCCAGCAACATCACCCACACCGCCACTCGCCGTATTACAACTGGGGAAGGGAATTGCATCGCCGCCTCCTGCATCTTTCCCCGCCATTATATCGATTTAAACGCTTTTTTGGAGTGCCGCAATTGACCGTTGCTTTTGTGATCTCTCGGATCGCCCCGCTTCACGTGCAACTCATTGAAGCGTTGCCTGCCGTTACCCTTGCGTTTCCCACGGCAACTCCCGCGGCACAGATCGTGTACGGCGGTGTCTAATCTAAAGTAGAACGGTCAACCGCCCATGCCCTTCCTTCGCCGCGGTTTTCTCAAGTCCGCCAATCGCCCCAACTACCTTTACTGTCGAATTGATCCGTCCGGCGTTGCCGCCGTTTTCTTTGCGTTCCTGTTCCTATTCATAGGCCAGGGTACGGCTCCGAACGCCTATCGCCCCGTCTCCGTCGACATGGCGACCGCGCTCCACGCTCGTGATGTTCCGGCGGCCCTTCGCGAAGACGCGATTATCATCGCTATAACTCGCGACGGCACTCTGTATTTTCGTGAAACGAGAATCGCAATGTCGGACCTTGAGAGTCAAATCCACAATGCGGTCAACGAGGGTTCACTTCGAACGATCTTCCTGAAGGCCGACGCACGCGCCAAGTACGGTGACGTAAGCGCTGTCGCGGGGGCCATTTCGGCTTCCGGCTTCGAGCACATTGTGCTTCTTGTCGAATCTCCGCGGTCGTCTGCTACCTAGCTGTCGTTCCGGGATAACATGGTGTGGCAACGACTCGTCAATGGAGAACCCGCATGTCCACCTTCGGTCTTATTGAATACAACGACGCAAGCCCCGCCGTCCGCGCCGTCTACGACGACATCATGACCACCCGCAAAACCGACTACATCAATAATTTCTGGAAGGCCATCGCCCACGACCCCGCCCTCCTCAAACGCACCTGGGATGATCTCAAGGCCATCATGGCTCCGGGCGCGCTCGATCCCCTCACCAAGGAACTCCTCTACATCGCCGTCAGCGTCACCAACAATTGCCACTACTGCATCGCCTCCCACACTGCTTCCGCCTTCAACAAAGGCATGACCCCGGAAATGTTCAAGGAACTCCAGCAGGTCATCGGCATGGCTAACGAAACCAACAAACTCGTTACCGGCTATCAGGTTGCCGTCGACGCCCGCTTTCAGCCGTCCCTCAACCTCCGGAAGTAGGATCGCCCCAACGTGACCGCCGTCACTTGACACTGACCGTACGCGGCGTACGATCAACCGTACGTAACGTATCATGCGCCGCCTCACCAACCTCGAATACCTCCTCCTCGGCCTCCTCCATCAGAGCCCCGCCTCTGGCTACGCCCTCCGCAAATCCTTCGCCACCACCCCCCTCGGCCACTACTCCGATTCCCCCGGCTCTATCTATCCCGCCCTCAACCGCCTCCGACGCCGCAATCTCCTCCAACCCCTCCCTCACCAGCCTTCTTCCGGCCGCCGCACTCTCCTTTTTTCCCTTACCGCCCGGGGGCTCGCCGAACTCCGCTCTTGGCTCCAGCACCCCGTCGCTCTTGAAGAGGTCCGTCAGGACGCCGGTGGCGTGATGTTGCGTTTTGTCTTTTGCGCTCAGGTTTTTGGCCAGGGCTCCGCCCGCCGCCTCGTGCTCCAGATCGCAGCGCGAGCCAACGAAATTATTCTTGATCTTGAATCCTATCTGCGCGGCCCCGGCAAATCGCTCCCTCTGACCGGGCGTCTCGCTCTCGAGCAGGGCCTCGAAGGTTATCGAGCCCTCGCCCGTTGGGCTTCCCGCGCAGCGAAAGACTTGAAAGGGAGCTCCACATGACCACCGCAAGCCCGTATTCCGTTCGCTCTTTCCTCAAAGCTGCCGCCTCCGGCCTTTTCTACGTTCTCGGCGCCATTCTCTTTGGCATGCTTGCCGCGGCCCTTCACACCCCGATTCCCGACCTGAATCCCCCCGGTACCCCTCCGAACCTCGCCCGCTTCGCCCTCTGCTCCGCCCTCATGGGCCTTGCTCTGCTTCCTCTCGTCCTCGGCACGTCCTCCCGCCGCCTTGTTCGTGCCCTCTTCTTGTTTCTCTTGCTCTTTGTTTGCCTCGGCATCAATAGCATGATCGAAGTCAAGCTCTTCACCACCTATTTCGTCCACGGTGGCATGTTTACCCTTATCCTTTCGACGCTTCTCCCCGCGCTCCTCTGCTCATTCGCGCTCAGCTGCCTGCTTCCTTCCCCCCTCGCCACCCCCGCCCACGGCGCTACGCTCCATTCCTATTCGCCCGCTTCCTGGCTCGCGCGCATCCTGCTTGCCATACTGGCCTTCCCGCTCGCCTATCTCGCCTTCGGCATGGCCGTCGGCCCTTTTGTCGTCGACTACTACCGCAGCGGCTCCTCTCCCCTCATCCTTCCGCCGCTCTCCGCAATCATGCCTCTGCAAGTCCTCCGTAGCTCCCTCTTCCTTCTCGCCTCCGCGCCCTTCCTCTTTCTTTGGACGCGTTCCCGCGCTTCCCTCGTCTTTGCCCTCGGCCTTGCTCATTGGTATCTCGTCGGCCTTTTTGGACTCCTTCAGGTCACTTGGTTTCCGCCTCACCTTCGTGTCCTGCACTCACTCGAAATCGGCGCGGACTCCTTCGCTTACGCCGCCGCGCTGGTCTTTCTCTTCGTCCCGCGCCGCCGCGAGTCCACCGTGCCTACTCCGGCACATGTCGCTCCTATGTTTCCATCGTAGTACTCGCGTACTATAGCTGGCCCTCCCCACCCACCCCACCATGTAAAGGTATACGGGCAAGCTCTGCCTTTTTTGGGGCTTTCTCTCTCAATCCCTCTCTGAGTGGGTACTCTATGGCACCTATTTTGAAAGAAGCCGACTCTCCGGCAGCAACCACCACCGCCACTTCGCCCGCATCGCCGGGCTCAAGATCTCCCAACGAGACTCCCGCTCGCCTTCAGCCCGTCCCTCTCGAGATTCCCGTCACCGTCAACGGCGCTCGCACGGTCGAAGGCTCCGACAAACGCGAACCTTTTGCTGAAACTACGCAGACCGTTCTGGTGTTCCCGCATGGCGCTGTGATTCGCATTGCCACGCCGCTCGCTCCGGGCCAGCTCGTCTTCCTCACCAACGAAAAATCCAAGAAGGAAGTCGTTTGTCAGGTCGTTAAGTCCAAATCCGGTGGTTCCGCCAGCGGCTACGTCGAATTGCAATTCACCGAGCCCTCGCCCGGTTTCTGGGGACTCCGGATTCCCGGAGCTGCCGCGCCACCGCCCGCAACGGCGCCTGCCGTTCCGCGTCCGGCAGCCGTTCCGCCGTCTGCCCCCAAGGCCGTCGCACCTCCTCCGCCGCCCCCGGCCAAGATTCCTGCCCCCGCTGCCATTGCTCCGCCTGTCGCGCAAGTGCCGCCTCCCCTCAAGCCGGTCGTAGCCCCTCCCCCTCCCACGACGGTCTCCGCCGTCGTCGCTCCTCCTCCAGCGCCTAAACTTCCTGAGCCCGCCTCAGTCACATCTGCTCCGGTCGAAGCTGCTCCTGTGGCGCTTGTCCTTCCTCCTTCTCCACATCAATCCCAGGACCCAGTCACCCATTCAGTTCCGAAGCATCCAGCGCCCGACATTTCGTCTCCGGCCACCGGCGCTCACGACTATTCCAAGGAGATTGAGTCTCTTTTCGCCGTTCCTCAGGCGCCGGTCACTCCTGTGGCTCCCCCGGCCCCCTCTGCCCCGTCCTCTCCCTCCAGCGAAGAGCTCAAGCAGCAGGCCGCTCGCCTGCAGCAGCAGTTGGGCTCTTTGCTTTTCGCCGAAGCCCCGGCCGTTCCCGCGAAGCCTGCGGCTTCCGAGTCCGAATTGAAGCTCGAGTCTTCCGTCGACGAAGTCGCCGGGAAGCTCTTCGAAATTGCGAATGAACCGGCGAAGCCTGTCGCCGTTCAGCCCGAACAAAAGGAAATACCGAAAGTCGAGGCGACGTCCGAGCCCAGGATTGCCGCTTCAGCGCCGGCTTCCACCTTCACCTCCTTCAATGCCAAAGAGGAAGAGGTCGCCATTCCCTCATGGCTCCGGCCGCTTTCGCAGCACTCGGAGACCGTCGCCGAAGAACCCGCTGCTGAATCCGCTTCTTCGGCCGATGCTGCCCGCGACGAATCCATCTCTGGCAACGGCGAAGCTACTCTGCGGCCTGAAACTGCTGTCTTCGGTGGGCAATTGCTCTCTGGCGATTCTGGGGAGTCGGCGGCTACCGCTGGTTCGAAGAAAGGCCTGTTCCTTGGACTTGCCGCGGCCGTCGTCCTTCTTGCCGGTGGTGGTGCCTGGTATTACCGCCAAAGCCATCCTTCCACCACTCCGCCTCCCGCCCGGCAGAGCGCTGTAACTCCTTCACTGGCGGAGCCCGCTGGAACCTCGCCCGAGCCAACCATGGCCTCTCGCTCAGCAAGCAACGCTGCGCCGGTCAGCCCGTCGCCCGCTTCCGCTCGCAATAATTCGCCCGCATCTACGTCAACCTCATCCGCGCCGCCGGAGAATCGCAACGCCCACACACAGGCTCGCACTACGCAGTCTCAGCCCGAACCCGAGCCCGAGCCGGCTAAACCATCCCTCGGCGAAGTCCGCCTTGCTGCTCCGGTCGTGAAGAGCTCGACTTCCGCGACCCCGTCCGGAGAGCCCCTCCCCTCCTTCGATACTCCCGTGCAAAACACCGGCACCGATGCTCTTGCCGCAGCCTCCCACCATAAGGGCCCGGCCGCTCCGCTTCCGGTTGGCGGCGATGTCAAGACCGCGCAACTCATTCATTCCGTCCCGCCGGTCTACCCCGCGATGGCCAAGTCTCAACGCGTCAGCGGAAACGTGACTCTCGATGCGCTCATCGACACCAGCGGGAACGTTGCCGAACTCAAGATCATCTCCGGCCCCCCCCTCCTTCACCGCGCCGCTCTGGAAGCCGTGAAGCAGTGGAAATACAGCCCGGCCATGCTCGACGGTGCTCCCACGTCGATGCACCTCACCGTTACCGTGCAGTTCCGCAACCAGTAAGTTTCGTTGATTTTCCGGGTGCCGCTCAGCCGCGCGCGCTACCGCCCCTGCTCCGTGCGCTCTCGTTCTTCCATGTCTTGTTGCTCGCTGGGATCGACGCTGACAATTCCCATGTCCGCATCATCGCGCCGCAGGATCATAATCCATGACAAATGCGGAAACGGTAAGAACCGGTCGATCGGTCGCACCAGCGGCACCAGCACGTTCAGCAGTTTGATCTGCCAGAATCCGAACGTGGTCTTTTTTAGCACCCTGCCATTCCACCACCAGCCCGGTGCGCCGATTCGATTGAACTTCAGCACTTTCTCGATGCGAAACCCCGCCCGGCCGCACGCCTCCGCCAGTTGCGCTTCTGTGTACCTCCGGTAGTGCCCCAGCACCTTGTCCAGCGTTCCATAGAGTCCCGGACCATTCGGTACAAGGATAATCGCTCGCCCGTTTCGCTCCAGTGTCGCCCGGATGTTCTTCAGCGCGCCGACGTCGTCCGCAAGGTGCTCCACTACGTTCAGGCAGATCACCGTATCGAATGTCTCCGCGGGATACGTGTCTCCCTCGGTCGCGTCCGTGTATTGCACCTGAAGGTACGGCCGCGTCTGCTGCATTTTCTTCAGCTTCTCGAGGTATTGTGGATTCACATCGCTCGCGCAATATTCTTTTCGCGGCACCAGGTTGGACGTCAGGTTCCCGATCCCTGCTCCGATTTCCAGCACCCGTTCTCCCAGGTACGGCCGGATCGTGTCTGCCATCCATTTCGTAAATCGCGGCGCGCGATTCAGTCTCGCCAGAATCTCGCTTCCGTGTTCGTCCGCCACGTAGATTCGGTCGGAAACCTTGTACTTCAGCAGCGCGCCCAGCGCGTTCACTCCGTCCTTCCACGTAATTTTCTTTCCTTCGGTGTACGTCCGCCCCGAATACCGGATCGGAAGTTCGAAGATCCTCGCTTCCCGCTTCGCCAGCTTGATCGTGATCTCCGGCTCGAATCCGAATCGTTTGCTTTCCAGTGGGATGCTCTTCAGCAGATCGGAACGGACCATCTTGTAGCAGGTTTCCATGTCCGTCAGATTCAGGTCCGTCACCAGGTTGGTCAGGAGCGTCAGCAACTTGTTCCCCAGCGTGTGCCGGAAGAACAACACTCTCCTGTATTCGCTTGCCAGAAACCGCGAACCATAAACCGCATCCGCATCTTCCTTTACAAACAGCGGAATCATCTTTAGCAGGTCTTCCGGGTGGTACTCCAGGTCCGCGTCGTGGATGACCGCCAGGTCCGTATCCACATGCTGTACGGCCGTCTGGATCGACGATCCTTTCCCTTTGTTCACCTCATGGTCCACAAATACCCATTCGAACGCCGCCAGGCCCGTGCCCCCTAACTCCTCCCGGAATCGCTGCAACACTTCCCCGGTCTGGTCCGTCGATGCGTCGTTCACGACAATGACCTTGACGCGGTTCAGCCACGGCGATTCCCGCAACACCTCCAGCCGGAGTAGACTCGCTTCCACCAGGTACTGTTCGTTGTACACCGGCACCAGAACCGCCAGGCTCAGTTTCCGCTCCATCATTTTCTTGCCGCTTTCTTCAGCGCTCCTTTGTGCAGTTTACCCGCCCACTCTGCTCTTGTCATTGGCATTGCCTTTCTCGCGCCTTCCCGTTCCGCCCCGTGCGCCATCGCCTTGCTCTCCGCCATTCCCCTTAATATACTGGCCACCCGGCCTTGTGATTGGTCTCGTGGGTGGGTAGCCCACAGTTCTTTTCCCCTGGCCATTCTTTCGCGCCTGCTCGTCTCTCCCAGGCCGAATCGCGTTGCGCCGTCAACCGCTTTACGGTCTGTCCGCGCAAAGGAGAATTCTGCATGCCCGTCACCACCGTACCGGAAGAAATGAATGTCTACCAGAACGCCGAAGCGCGTTTTGAAGTCGCCGCCAACAAGCTTGGCCTCGAACAGGGCATTTATCGCTATTTGAAGTATCCCGACAAGGAAATCACCCTCTATATCCCCGTCGGCATGGACAATGGCCAGCTCGAAGTGTTCACCGGCTACCGCGTCCTTCACTCCACCGTTCGCGGACCTGGCAAGGGCGGCATCCGCTTCGCTCCCGACGTCTCCATTGACGAAGTTCGCGCCCTCTCCGCCTGGATGACCTGGAAGTGCGCGGTCGTTGATATCCCCTTCGGCGGCGCCAAGGGCGGCATCATTTGCGATCCTCGCAAAATGTCTCGCGGCGAACTCGAGCGCCTCACCCGGCGGTACACCGCCGAACTGGCGGACTGGCTCGGTCCGGAACGCGACATCCCCGCTCCCGATGTCGGCACCAACGAGCAGACCATGGCTTGGGTTATGGACACCTACTCCATGCACTCCCGTCAGGCCACCACTGCCGTCGTTACCGGCAAGCCCATCGACCTTGGCGGCTCTCGGGGCCGGCGTGAAGCCACCGGACGCGGCGTCATGATTTGCGTCGATAAGGCTATCGCCAAGCTCGGCATGCGCAAGGAAACCTCGCGCGTTGTCGTTCAAGGTTTTGGCAATGTCGGTTCTCTTGCTGCCGACCTCATGCAGAAATCCGGCTACAAAATCATCGGCCTTGCCGATATCGGCGGCGGCCTCTACAACGAGAACGGCTTCGATGTCCCCAAAGTCATCGACTGGGTCTATACCCAGAAGAAGCCTCTCCAGGATTTCCCCGGTGGCGGCTCCAGAATGAGCGCCCGCGACGTCCTCTTCCAGCCCTGCGACGTTCTTATCCCCGCGGCCATCGAGAACCAGATCACCGAACAGAATGCCCATCAGGTCCAGGCCAAAATCCTCTGCGAAGGCGCCAACGGTCCCACCACCTGGCAGGCCGACGCCATCATCGATGCCAAAGGCATCTTCACCGTCCCCGACATCCTCGGCAACGCCGGCGGCGTTACCGTCTCCTACTTCGAATGGGTCCAGGACCGCCAGGGCTTTTTCTGGCGCGAATCCGAAGTCAACGAGCGCCTTCTGGACATCATGGAGCGCGCCTTCGACGAAGTTGTCCGTTACGCTGAAACCCACCGCGTTAACAACCGCATTGCCGCCTACATGCTGGCGATCGACCGGGTGGCCACTGCGTTGAAACTTCGTGGCATTTACGCCTGATTTTGCTTGGATTTCTGTGCTCTCCGTCGTAGCCTTAATTTTGGCTTCGACGTACAATTCGCGTCGATTTAATGAGCGGGACCGCCCCCAGTCCCAGGAGGGACTCTGCCGTGTCTTCGGAAACTAAGCCTGATCTCCGCCCTGTCTCGGAAGAGCAGCTTCGCCGCGACATCTGTCAGACCGGCCGCTGGCTCTACGAGCGCGGCCACATTGTCGCCGGGGAAGGGAATCTCTCTGTCCGCCTCGATGCCAACCGCATCCTCACCACCCCGACCTGCCTCAACAAGGGCATGATGACCCCGGCCGATCTTGTCATCATTGATCTTGAAGGGCGTCACATTCACGGAGAGCGCCGCGTCTCCTCCGAGGTCGGCATGCACCTTCTTTTCTATCGCATGCGCCCCGATGTCAACGCCATTTGCCACGCCCATCCTGCCACAGCCACCGGCTTCGCTGCTTCTGGACAAGGCTTGGACCAGGCGCTCCTTCCCGAAGTTGTCGTCTGTCTCGGCAAGGTTCCGCTCGTCCGCTATGCCACTCCCGGTACTTCCGATCTCAGCGCCGTGCTGGAGCCCTACGTTCCCCACTATGACGCTATGCTCCTGGCCAATCATGGCGCGGTTACCTGCGGTCCAGATCTTCTGACCGCATTTTTCCGCATGGAGACCGTCGAGCATTTTGCCAAGATCGTCTTGAACGCCCGCCTTGCTGGCGAGCCCCAGCTTCTCTCCACTCGTGAAGTCGCCAAGCTGATGGCCGCACGCTCCCGCTACAACGTCACCCCCCCGCCGGGCGGTGGCGCCGAACTTCCCGAAACCTGTGATTCCGGTGACACCACGACCGAGGAAGTCACCCTCACTCGCGCCGAACTTGACGCGCTCGTCGACGAGGCCGTTCGCAAAGACCGCTCTCGCCGCTGACCTTCCCGGGCAACGCCTCGCTTTACTCCGCGGCCTTCACATTCTTTCCCCGCGAATGTGCGAATGCGAACGGGTGTTCGAAACTCAGATAGAAAATCACGCCTTTCTCGCCCGCGCTTGGACCGATCCCGATTGGCACCGCCACTCCCGGCACGATTTGCAATCCGCCCCGCAGGTTGTATGCCCAACGTACTCCGGGACTCACGTACAAATCCTGCGTCCATGCGGCTTTTCCGGGAGCCACCACTTGCTGCGCATTCGTCCACAGCGTTTCCAGCATCAGATTCACTCGTGGCGTCGCCAGCCAAACGACAGATTGTCCAAGATTGACCCCCACCACTTGCGCCTTCTGATTGTCGCCATTCTCGGCGTGCGGCACCCAGCTTGCCCCCGCATTCCAGTGCGTCACCCAGCGCTCTGAGTGCTGGATGCTCACCGGCAGGTTCGTTTGCAGCCCCCACCCGCCATACCCTCTCCCAAGCACATGATTTCCCGTCGGAATCAGCATGCTCAATCTCGGCGCCACCGC
>Ga0335082_10000549_pt1 | contig 39004 bp, 36 predicted proteins | sample Lox_Sample_41_FD_206718 | JGI IMG/M metagenome (GOLD analysis project Ga0335082, IMG submission 206718) | Soil microbial communities from Loxahatchee National Wildlife Refuge, Florida, United States - Lox_Sample_4.1 | ecosystem: Environmental > Terrestrial > Soil > Wetlands | place: USA...
CGGCCATCTCCAGCTGTCGCATCTCGCCGACGCCGATGTCCGGCGTGGCGATGTGCCTTCCCAGCGGTTCGATATGGATATTTACGTCCAGCTTTGATCTTCCATTGCCCAGTTGTTGGATCGCCTCTTCCAGCTCCGTCGCACGATTGTGTGCGTCGCGTAGCGAAAGGTTTTCATCCACTTCCAGGTGCAGCTCGACGAAAATGTGATGATCCTGCTGCGACGCGGTGATGTCATGCACCGCGAGTCCCAATCGCAGCGCCGCCGCGCGGATCGATTCGAACAGGTGCTCGTTTTGCGGTGCGCGCGGTTCGGTGTGCACCACCACATCCGCGGGGACAATCTCCCCGACACGCTTCTCGATCGCATCCGTCAATTCGTGCACCTGCTCCAGGTTTGCGGTCCGCGGCACCGAAACGGTCGCGTCCACGAAGTGCCGGTTGCCTGCCCTGCGCACGCGTACCCGCTCCACCCGGAGCACGCCATCCATCTTTCCAATCGCGTCGATGATTTCGGTTCGCAGGCCTTCCGGAGCCGCGTCCAGCAGCGCATCCAACGTCCTCCGCCCCAGTTGCGATCCCACCCACAAAATCACCCCGGCCACCGCCAATGCCGCCAGCGCGTCCGCGTAGGCCAGCCAGGGCATGTTCCAGGTGTTCCCGGCCCACACCAGTACGATTCCCAGGATGACCACCACGGTGCTCCACACGTCCGTCGAAAAGTGCAGTGCATCCGCCTCCAGTGCTTCGCTTTCGTGCTTGGACGCGACCTTGTTCAGCGCCCGCGCCCTCGTGATGTCAATCAGCAGTGCGGCACAGAGAATCCCCACTGCCATCAGGCTGGGTTCGATGTGCACGCTTTCGAAGAACAGCCGCACGAACGCCTCGTAGATGATGTAGAACGCCGTCAGGATTAACAGGCCCGTCTCAATGAACGCCGAGAAGTTTTCGAACTTTCCGTGGCCATACGGGTGGCGCTCATCCGCCGGCTGGTCCGCCACGCGCACCGACAGGTACGTGATGACCGCCGCCACCAGGTCCAGTCCCGAATGCAGTGCTTCGGATAGAACGCCCAGGCTGCCCGTTCGCCAGACGAGAAACGTCTTCAGGCACAACAGCAGCGTAGCCGAACCGATGCTCAGCAGCGCCGCCCTCTTCTTCTCCAGGATGGCCTGTTGTAGCCGCCGCGAAAGGACCATGAGGTAAGACTACCTTAAGTTCCCACTGGAATCAGAGCGAGTAGCGAGCGTCAGGCGCTGAAGCTGGGATGTCTGCGCGGACGTCGCCGCGTCACAGCGGGGGAACCGCTCGTGGCAGTACGCTTCGAAGCGAACAGTTGCCTGGAGGAGGCTCCCGTGGACGTCCGACGTGCTTCCCTTATCGCGATTCCCGTTTTGCTCTGCATTTGCAGCAGAGCCGCTCTTGCGGGCGAATTGGAACTCAGGCTTGGACAGGTGCACGAAAGTGTTCTAGGACCGGGGCAAGAGCAGTCGTTCGTGGTTTCTCTCGGCGAAGGCGATTTTGCGCAGATCGCGGTGAGCTCTCGCGAGCAGTCTCTCCTTGTCAAAACTTATGATCCTTCGGGTAAGCCCTTTCGCGGAGCCGAATTGGGGCCGAACGAGGACAGACTCAACCTGGTCGCTGAGGGTTCGGGTCTTTATCGCATGAGGGTTGCCGCGATGGACAAGCGGGTAAGTTGTGCCTTTACCATTGTGCTCGAGAAGCTGGTAACGCTCGCCGCGCGCTTAGCGCCTCCTAAACCTGTGGTGGAAAGCCAGCGGATTCAAGCTTTGCGCGCGTCGGTCGAGCGCGGTGACCGGGGGTGCGTCCCTGCGTTTTGGACGGAGGTCGAGAGGGCGGGTGCGCCTTTGATCGAACCGATTGCCGGGGACCGCGAGAACATGGCGGTCACTTTCCTCTGGAAGGGCGCACCCTACACCCACAACGTCATTGTGCTCTGGCTTCCCTATGTTGGCGTTGCTCCGGATGAGTTCCTGATGTCGCGTTTGGGCGAGACCGATGTTTGGTACAAGACGATCAAGGTCAATCGAAAGATGCGGCTGGCATACACGCTGGCTCCCAACGCGGCTCGGCTTCATCCCATGTCACTTGCCTTCGACGCGGATTCCATCACCATGGCCGCGGCTGCGGCCAGGCCGGATCCATTGAACCCCAAGATCTACCGCGTCGATCCTGACAGCGTGGATGCAGCGGAATACCGCGGGAACTCGATACTCGAGATGCCCGACGCCCCGCCGCAGCCGTGGCTCGCGCAGGGAACTAGCGTCCCCGCCGGACGAGTGGAAAAGCAGCGATTCATGAGCGCGTCACTGCACAACGAACGCGAGATCGCCATTTATCTGCCGCCGCAATACTCACCGCACGCCGAGCCGTATCCGCTGATCGTCTTCTTCGACGAGGATGCGTATCTCAGCCTGATCCCCACGCCCACCATCCTCGACAACCTGATTTCGGCGAAGCGAATTCCGCCCGTCGTCGCACTCCTGATCGGCAATGCTCCGGGTGACGCGCGCGACCGCGAACTGGCCTGCAGTCCGGAATTCAACCGCTCCCTGATCGATGAACTGCTTCCCTGGGCGAATCACCGGTACAACTTCACCACCGACCCTCGCCGCACCGTGATCGCTGGGTCGAGCCGAGGTGGGTTCGCCGCCGTCTGCGCCGGTTTACTGTATCCCGGGACATTTGGTAACGTCCTTGCCCAGTCCGGGTCCTTTCATCTCATACCGGCATCAAACAGCGATCCCGCAGACGCCGGTTTGGAGCCCAATTGGATGGCTCGCAAGTTCATCTCCAGCCCCAGGAAGCCGCTGCGCTTTTACCTGGATGCCGGAAGCGCGGAATTCAACGCTACGGGAGGGGCTGACTCCATCCTGTTCTGCACCCGCAACCTGCGCGACGTGCTGCGCGCCAAGGGCTACGAAGTATATTTTCAGGAGTTCGAAGGTGGACACGACTACCTCAGTTGGCGCGGCACACTGGCCGATGGCCTGATTGCGCTGTTGGACTGAAGTTGCGCCCGAACCCTGGTTACTTTTGCACCGACGCGGTCATCGGCGGCTCCGGCAGGATCGGCAGGCGCTTCGGTTCGCCTCGCGCTCCCCGAATTTCGACCTCTTCAAAAAGCAGGGAAGGAGCAACCACCGAAGCGGGTAGGCCGTTCTGCGCATTGCCAAACGCACCCAGCGCCGTTCCCGCTACGCCGGCCGTCTGGTTCTGCATGTAGTTGTAGACAAAATCGTCGTTGCCGATCGCCGCGATGTTGCGCAGCGATCGCGTGTTGAATCCCGTGACCCGCGCGCCACGCACCAGCTCTTCGCGCCCGTCAGGATAAACCTTGTAGACCACCAGCGACAGCCTGTCCGTGGCCGCGTTGCCGCCGAAACTCGCCAATAATTCGCTGAAATCGTCCTGGTGCATCAGGCTGATCGACGGATTGTCCATCTGCCGCACCACGATGCAATATTCCAGCTTTTCGCTCTTGCACACTTCCATGAATTTCTTGCGCATCTCGTCTTTCGAAACCGCATCGCTCGCCGTGAAAAACAGGTTGCTCATCGTGGCCCGGGGATCGGCCAGGAATGAAGAGCGGCCGTGGCCGTTTGACTTGTCGAAGTCGGGGCCCGGTCTCCGGGACATCAACAGGTCCTTCAGGACTCCCTTGTCGACGATCGTCACTTTCTCCCCTGGCACCCCTTCTTCGTCGATTGTGTAACTACCCACCAGCGGCGTCCCTTTGTAATCTTTGGCCAGTGGGTCATCAATCAAGCTCGCCGTGCTGGGCAGCACACGCGAGCCGACCTTCCCGCTCCAATCGCTCCGTCCGCCCAGGCTGCTCATCAGCTGGTCCACCACCGGCTGAAAAGCCACCGGCGGCCGCGCTCCGCTCAACGACGGACCCAGCACTTGCGCCAGCAGAGGTGCCGCTGCCCGCGCCTCAAACAATACAGGGCCGGTGTAATCCGCTGCCGGCGCCGCCGCGCGCATACCCATCAGCTCCGTGCCCGCGGCATTCAGTGCTTTCCGCACCGCGTCGGCGCTCGGCAACTCCGCCGGTTTCGGCGCGTATGCTGAGTAGAAGTGATTCACCTGCGTGCCGTCGGTCGCCAGCGTGTTCAAACCCGCCTCAATCGCGGCAAACGAATGATTGGCGCGCACTTCGGTGCCTTCACTCGTCAGCAGGTATTCCGTCGTATAGACCAGGTAATACGTCACGCGCGACTCGTAAATCAGCGGAAACGCCCTCAGCGCCGCGGAGGTGTCTCGCGATTCCTGTTCCCAGTTCCGCCCGCCCCAGTCGTCGCCTGGCAGCGGCTCGATGTGCTGCACTGCCGTCACCCGGGCAAAATCGTCAATGTCCGACGGCCGTGCCAGGCTGCTCAAATACGCCTGTTTGCGCGAGTAGGTTTCCACCGCTTCCTTGAAGGCCTGGTCCGTGGCGATCCACAGGTCCTGCCGTAGCGAGTTGTAGTCGCGGTCGATTCCCACCGTTCCTTGCGAACCGATGAACCCGCGGAACCCTTCGTCGCTGATGAAATTCGAACTGTCCAGCTTGTAGTCGCCCACGCGCGCTTCCACGTCCATCACCCGGCTGCGGTTGTGATTTGTGCTGACCAGCGCGCCGAACTGCCCCACCACCTGGCGGATATCGATGTCCAACAACCGGTATTCGAGGTAGTACGGCCTCACGGGTTGGTTCGAAGGCGGAATCGTCAGTTCCAGCCGCGCTTTCGCGCGTGCCATTTCGTCTTTCATCGCCTGCATGGTGTGATCGTTGTCGTTCGAAACCGGAGCCTGCGCATGAGCGAACGGCGCAATCAAGAGCATCAGGAACAACGCGAAGCGTATCGCGCGCATTACTGGATACCTCCCGCCTTCGCGTCGTCATGCTTCGGCGCCGGCAAGATAGGTGGCCGGTCGGTCGACGACTGCTTCTTCTGCACTTCCAGTTCCGACGTCAAAATTGCCGGGGCAGACGCAGAAACCGGCACGTATCCCGACTCGGCGCCGCAATAGCCGTTGAACACTTCCGGCGTGTCGCCTGTCGCCACGATCTTCGTCAGGGCCGCCAGCGGCGTGCCCACGATGTCCACGCCGCGCACCAACTCGTCCGGGCGTCCATCTGGAAATACTTTATAGACCACCAGTGGCTCCACCTGGAACGCCTGCGGTTGCCCGCGCCCGGTGAAGGTGAACCCGCCCGCGATGTCATCAATCAGCAATCCGTACGGCTTGTTCTGCTGTTTGATCAGTTCGATCAGCTTCGCCCGCAATTGGTCATTCGTCAGTGCCTTGCTGCTTTGCACGATCAGATTTCCCTGGCGCGACACCGGCTGCGCCCCAATCTGCCGCCGGCCGTGTCCGTTCGAATGCGGGAAGCCGACCAGCGGCGACCGCGACATCTCGAAATTCTTCAGCACTCCGTGATCCACCAGCGTCACCTTCTGCGCGACCACACCTTCGTCGTCATACTGGTAGTAGCCCAGCAGGTCCTGCTTTCCCAGCTTCTTCATCGTCGCGTCGTCCACCACGGTCAAGAACTCCGGCAGGATCTGTTCCCCCACTTTCTTTGCGAAGGTCTGCCCTTCGTTCACGTCCTTCTGCCGGTGGCCCTCCGCGCGGTGCCCGAAAACCTCGTGAAAGAACACTGCCGTTGCCCGGCCGGTCAGCAGTGCCGGCCCGACGGTCGGATCGTTCAGCGGCGACACCACCAGCCCTTCCATTTCTTTCCGCAATTGCGCGGCGGCCGCCAGCACGGCCTTATCGTCGGGCGCGTCGCTCGCGTCCACCCAGTCGAAGTTGTAATACCGGTTGATGTCCATACCGTCGCCGGCTTTGCCCTGGATGAACAGCTCCAACCGGTAACGGATCTGCCCGAACTGCAGCTGCGTGCCCTCGGAATTCAGCTGCAATACGTTCTGTGCCTGCGCCGTGAACGTCACAATGGAGTTGATGATGGCCTGTGATTGCTGGAAATACGCCGTGTAGTTGCGCACCTTCTGTTCCCACGGCTTGCGATCCAGCGTGAACGACACCCACGGCCCCGTGTACTGCTGCGGCTTTTCGCGTGAAAAATCCGGCGCGCGGCCTTCTTCCGTCTGTACCTTCACCTCTTTGCCGGTCTTGATCTTGATCAGCGCCTCCGCTGCCGCGCGATATTGCTTGTCGGTTTCCAGCCAGATCGCCCGCCGCAGAACCTCGGGATCGTCATCCAGCGGCGCGGTCGTCCCCGGCCCGCCGTTCGGCGGTTGCCGCCCATCTACCTTGTGCGTGTTGTCCAGGTCGTAGCTGCCCGTGCGAACGGACACTTCCAGCCAGCGGTTTCGCGCCGAATCGCTGTTCAGCAGCGCGCTGTTCGATCCGGACACCGTTACCCGCTCGGTATCCGTCAGCGTATAGCCGATGTAGTACGCCGGCGGGTCCTGCTGCCCGAGCGTATTCATCGACCGTTCTAACTCCGCTTTCATGGCCGGCAACAGCGGCGACGGCTTTGCGGAGCTGTCCGGCTCAGCGCTCCGGGCGATACTGCCCGCCAGAACTGCTGCCAAAATCACGAGGAATCCAACGGCGAGGGAACGACCACGGAAGCGCCGGTCGGCGCTAGCTAGATGGCTCAAGGGGTGCCTCACTCCAAATTAGACGCAGGTGCCAAGCGTCCAGTGTACGCCACCGCCTTCTGTCCCACAAAGCGCACAGGCGCTTGGAGTGGCGGCTCAATTACGTTAACCATACTTTGGATGGCCGTCGCGCCTTCATCGTTGCCAGACGCAAAAAGACCCGGCGGCTGGGCGTCGCCGGGTCTTTCGTCCTGCTCGTTACAGCCGCAGGCGAACTTATCTCATCCGCAATTCGGTGAATTTGGCGGGCATCGTTGCTGCGTCGGCGTCGAAGACGTCCCTCGCGTCGCCACGATCGGAATCACGATCAATGGCACTGCCGCAATTACACCCAACGCGATCGCTGTCCCTTTGCTGATGTGGTGCGCTTGCTGCAACCCGCTCGGCGCGTCCAGGTTGGTGCTGGCAATCGCATCGGTCAACGTCGAAAGCGACGCTTGCTCCAGCGTCGGTCCGGAATTATCGCCGTTTCGCACGGTGCTTACCTGCCCGGCTTTCACCACCACGCACGCGCCGGCCAGATTGCACACTTTCACCATGCCGTCGAACACGATCACCGTCATCACATTATTTTCGTAGGCGGTATAAAAATCCGTCCCCACTACGCCTGCCACCCCTGCCGGCGTGTGCACTTCAAATTTTCCGTTGGGTTGCGTGATTTTCTGGGCTTGCGTCCGCATTTTGCCCAGGCTCACCTCCAGGTCCGTCTGTTGCGCTCCCGCGTCGTGCTTCGTCACTTTCACCGACGAACCGGAGCCCACGTTCAGCACCGAACCATCGTCCAGCGAGAGTCGCGCCCGCGCGTTCGCTTGCGTATTTACCACGTCTTGCCAATCCACCACCGTCTTGGCCGACGCGTTAAGCGACTTGCTCCCGCGCGCAATATTGACGGCCGGAATGACCCGGGATACCTCTCCCGCCCGTTGGCCCGCCGTCTGTGGCATGGCGAGCAGGTCGTAAGGAACGGCTAGGATCACCGCCATGGCGCACGCCAATCCCGTGGCGCGGAGCGAATTCGTCTTCATCGAGGACTCCTTGCAGACTCGAATTGCGTTATCTTCTTTTGTCGCCTGACAAGGTGTACCCGGTCAATTGGAATTGCCCTCGGTGTGCCCGGTTAGCAATGGCGCGGCCAGAGTTGCTGAGCCCGGAAGGTTACTCGAAGTGAAACACCGACGCGGTCATGTCGTCCCATTGCCGGGTGCCCCGGCTGAACGTCTGGATTTCCGTGAAGACTTTCTCCAAAAGTGCCAGCGGACTGGCGCCCGCATTCATACGGCAGATCTCCTGCAGTCCTTCGATTCCGAATTCTTCCTCGTCGGCATTCCGGGCTTCGGTCAAGCCGTCGGAGCAGAACAGCAGCGAGTCCCCGTGCTCCAGTCGCAGTGAATACTCTTCGTATGTCACCCCGGGAAAGAGTCCCGGCGGTATCCCCGCCACCTGCTGCAGTTCGCACTTTCCGTCCCGGATCAGAATCGGGCCCGGCATGCCCGCGCTGGCAATCCGCATCTCTCGCGTCACCGGGAAGAACAGCGCGTACTGCAGCGCGGTATGTCGTCCCGGAATCCCGCGTAGATGCAGCCGCTCGTTTAATACGCTAAGCACGCTGCCCGGATACTTACCCGTTTTGTGCACTCCGCGCAGAGTTCCCACGGCCAGCGCCGCGTACAGTGCTGCCGGCAAGCCTTTTCCCGACACGTCGCCCACATAAAGCCCGATATTTCCGTCTGAGAGCTCGAAATAGTCGAGATAGTCGCCGCCCACCTCCGTGACCGGCTGAAATTCGTGCGAAATCACTACGCTTCCGATATGCAAAGGCTGCGATGGAAACATCGCATCCTGAATCACTCTCGCTTCTTCCAGTTCTTGCTCGCGCAGCTTTTCGATGGTGAGCAGATCGTGCAAAGGTGTGGCCGCAACCATAGGAACATCCGAGGGGGAGAGTACACCGGAGAGGGAACAGCGGCGTCAACGACAGGATACCAAACCTCAGTACCCCCGGGTCGCTGCGCGTGATCTGTTGTTTCCAAACGCAACATACCCACCGAATTTCTTGCTCCTGGCCTCCCCGGAGCGACACAATCATTTCATGAAAGGAATTGCTTGGATTATCGCCGTAGGTGGAGTGCTTCTCGGCATCTGCTACTACTATCTGAAGAAGATGCCTTCTACGGATACCGGCACCGCACCCACGCAGGCCATCAGCCTCACCGGCGTGCGCAGCGATCTTCTCCAGATCGGCCAGGCCGAGCGTGGCAATATTGCCCTGAATGGCCAGTGCGTTTCTCTCGGCGAACTTGTCTCTTCCGGCTCCTTCACCATGAACGGCAATGGCCGCGACGGTTACACCTATGCGGTTTCCTGCCAGGGCGCAGCCGATTTCCAGGTCCTCGCCGAGCATCCACCCGCCCCCCCGGGTTCCCCCATCCGCTACCCCAGACTCGCTCTCGACTCCGCAATGCAGATTCGCGAAGTCCAATAACCACCGCCTCGAGGCCTTCGCGACTGCCTCCGTACTCTCCCGCCCACGGAACATTCCGTTGTTTCTTCTCGTACCTATAAGCGAGACCGCAACAAGCGGCCTGGAGTGGTTAACAGCAGAAGGAGTGTCCTATGGGCGGAGATGTGATCGGGTTGGTTGCAGTGGTTTTGACGTGTGGTCTGCCGGTAGCGGCACTCTACACCTACTATCGCGTGCGCAAACTGCGCACGCAGGAGCGCCTGGCTGCACTCGAAAAGGGTGCGCAAATCCCCATGGAGCCCGAACTTTCGCAGTTCGGCCGCTCGCGCCGCTATGGCATTCTGCTCGTTAGTGGCGGGCTTGGCTTCATGACCATGTTTGCTGTGATTGCCCGCATCGTCAACGAGTCTGAGCCGCTCGTCGCCGCTGCCTTTGGCATTCTGCCTCTGGCCGTTGGCATCGGCTACTTCCTGGACGCCGCGTTCATCCACAAGGATTTGAAAGCCGTCTGAAGTTTGCTGTACCGAAGAGCGCGGAAGCGGGGTTTGCCCGCCATTATTCCGAGCAGGTGCTTTCTGTCGAGGAAAAGCACACTCGCTTCCGCGTGATCCGGCCTTCACGGGCGCAGCGATCCGTCGCTGCGCCTTTTTCTTGCCCGGCTCCTGCCCTCCACGCGGTCGGCTCCGGCCCTTGTGTTAAAATCAGTCTCCATGCATCCCGCGATTCCCCATCTGTTGGAGCTCCAGCGCTTGGATCAAATCATCGCCACGCTGCGTGCTCATCTCGACGCACTCCCCAAACGCATGCGTGATGCGGACTCGAAGCTGAACGGCGCCCGCGCTGCCGTCGCTTCCGCCAAGGAATCGCTCACCCAGGCCCTTGGCCAGCGCAAGAAACTCGAACTCGACGCCGAACAATGGAAAGAGCGCGCCAAGAAATACCGTTCCCAGAGCAGTTCCGTGAAGACCAACGAAGCCTACAAGGCGCTTCAGCAGGAAATCGCCGCCGCCGAAGCGGAAGCCTCGAGAATCGAGGATAGGGTCCTTGAGCAGATGATGGCCATCGAAGAAATTGAGCGCCGCGTCAAACACGTCGAAGCCGATTTGAAAGAAGCGGAACAAGCGGTTGCGGCCGAAAAGAAACAGATCGAGGCGCAATATCACGACGAGAAGAAACGCTCCGGCGCTGCTTCCGCGGAACGCGATGAGGTCGCCAGGAAAGTAGCCGAAGACGTTCTCGATCTCTATACCCGCATTTCAAAGAAACATCCCGGTTCGCCCATGGCGGAAGCGCGCGGCGATCAGTGCCGCGCCTGCGGCTTGCGTGTTCTGCCTCATATCCTCCAGCTCCTCACGTCCGACACGGATCAGGAGCTTTTCCGCTGCGAGTCCTGCGGACGCATTCTTTACAGCCTTGAGCCCATCCCTCACGCCGCTCCCAAGGTTGCGGCTGACGGAGCCGCCGGAACGTGACGCCTCCGCGCCGAGTTCCTCCTTCGGGTACCGGACTTTTCGGTGACGCGCCGCCTCCCGAACCCAGGCGCATCGCCGCGTTTCAAGCCAACATCGATGGCGGGTCCCGCGGCAATCCGGGTCCCGCGGCCTATGGTGTCGTCATCCGCGACCCGCGTGGCGAAATCGTCGCTCGCCTGAAGAAATACATCGGGCAGAACACGAACAATGTCGCCGAGTACTTCGGCCTGATCGCAGCTCTCGACTATGCGCAGACCCATGACATCCGCGCACTTCGCATCGAAAGTGATTCCGAGCTCCTTGTGAAGCAGATGCGCGGTCAGTACAAGGTCAAAAGCGCCGAACTCCGTCCGTTGTTTGAACGCTCCAGGAAGATGTCCCAGGCTCTTGAATCCTTCCGTATCGATCACGTCTACCGTGAACAGAATCGCGACGCTGATGCTTTGGTGAATCAGGCTCTCGATGAAGTCTCCCGGCCGAGCCATGCCTCGCACGCGGAAAAGCCCGCTCCGAAGATCGAAACTCTTCGCTTCTTTGCCCGCTATAAGGATGGGATCCTTCAACCCGAATCGCCCCTCAGCCTGCCCGATGGCGCTGAAGTGGAGATCGCGCTTCGCTTGAAACGCTAGGCTGCTTACGCCGCGTTCGCCTGCTTCGGTGGGTATGGCGATTTCAGCGCATAGGACCGGTACAATGTGTCCCGTTGCGCGGGCAAAAATCCCGCGTCACAGATGATGCGCCGCAGTTCTTCTTCGTTCGTGCGCCGCCGCACCCCCGCCGCGTACACCACGTTCTCCTCGATCAGGATGCTGCCCACGTCGTCCGCGCCGAACTGCAGCCCGACCTGGCACACCTTGATCCCTGGCGTCAGCCAACTCGACTGGATGTGGTCGATGTTGTCCAGAAACAGCCGGCTCACCGCCAGCGTCTTCAAGTAATCCACCGCCGTCGTTTCCTGCACTTTCTTTCCAAGCGCTGTATTCTCCGCCGCGAAAATCCATGGGATGAATGCGGTGAACCCGCCGGTTTCTTCCTGCAATTGCCGGATCCGTTCGAGGTGATTCACCCGATGCTTCAGTTCTTCGCCGCAGCCGAACATCATCGTCGCCGTCGTGCGCAGGCCCAACTCATGCGCCGTCCGGTGCATCTCCATCCAGTCGTCGCTTGTGCACTTGAGCCGTGCGATCCTGCCCCGGATCTCGTCATCCAGAATCTCCGCGCCGCCCCCCGGTATCGACTGCAACCCGGCGTCCATCAGCCGTTGGATGGTTTCCCGCACGCTCAAGTCGCTTACTTCCGCGATGCAGAGAATCTCAGGAGCCGAAAAGCAGTGCAGATGTACCTGCGGATACCGCGCCTTCAGCGACCGCAGCAGATTCTCGTAGTAACCGATTTGCAGGTCCGGGTGCAATCCGCCTTGCAGCAGAATCCCCGTCCCGCCCAACTCCAGCATCTCGTCGATCTTCTCGTAAATGGTCTCGAACGACAGGATGTATCCGTCTTTCGCCCCTAGCGGCCGGTAGAACGCGCAGAACGAGCAATACTCCGTGCAGAAATTCGTGTAGTTGATGTTGCGGTCGATCTGGTACGTCACGATGCGCGGGTCATTCTTCTGCAGGCGCACCGCATGCGCCGCCATCCCGATTCCGACCAGGTCGTCCGACTGCAGCATTTCCATCGCTTCTTCTTTGCTGATACCCACGTTGGTCCTCGTCTGGGTGTCTGACTTACACCCGTTTCTTCGCCATCGTCAGATCGATGTACCGCACCGGCCCTCCGGGCTCGGCTGCGAACACAACACTGCCCATGCCTTGAATAAGTCCCAGCCGCTCGGCGCAACTGTAGTAGTGCAGCAAACCCCGAAGGTTCTCTTCGTCCAGTTGGTAGTCGATGTTTTCTGACAAATAGCGCCGCAACTCGTGTGCCGGAAGCCCCAGTTCCCTCGAAGCTTCAGCCGCGATCGTGTCCAGCTGGCTTAGCCCGTATGCCAGGGACTCCTGGAAGTCCTTCACGAGCTCGCCCGTAACCGCTTCTCGACGCCCCGCCCACACCGCCAGTACCGCCGGCGCGTTCGTCTGCCTCTGCCACAGCTCGACCACGTCATAGACGAAAAGCGTTCCTTCTTCTCCCAGCCCCGCCGCCTTTGCCGGAACGATCATCGCTCCATTCTTGTCTCGCTCAGCTTTGTTTCCGTGTGTCAGCGCCAGTTGCAGGGCAGGGTCGCCGATCAGGAGCGCTGCGTCCGCCCCCCGCAGCATCAGCTTCAGGTCCGGTGCTGCCTCGAAAAACTCCGGTACAGTTTCGCAGAATGCATCGCACAGAATTCGCACCAGCGCCTGCGTGCTCCGTGAACTCCGGTCCAATGCCACCCGTGTCGCTCTTTCGAGCGGCATCCGCGAAACAAGCAGCAAGCTCCTCACGGATCTCTTCGATGCGATCGCCAGCCCCGGCAGAATCACCAGATCCGGAATCCGCTGGTATTCGATCGCCGGAATAATCGCCACGTCCGCCGCACCCGTTCGCAACGCCTCGGCGCACTGCGACGGTACTGTAAAAGACAGATCATACTTCCCGTGTAATGGTCCGTGCGTGAAGCCCCGCACCAGCGGCGCCGTGTTCAGGTATTGGACAATGGAAATGCGGAGCGAATTCACGTCGATTGAATCCTTGCAGAAGCCCACTCAGTATAACAAAACCCGCTAAAACAGCAGCTTGACGCTCTGTCGCCGCACCGTTCAATCCGTTTGAGCCTATCGCAAATGCCCCGCAGCCACGCCCGACTTGTTTGGCGTTCCCGCTTTCATCTGATATAATTAAGACTTTGCGAATCATATCTTTGGAGCATAGGTAAGAGTCATGGCATTGAAGTGTGAAATCTGCGGCAAAGCGCCGCACTACGGCAACGTGGTCAGCCACGCCAACAACACCCGGCGCCGCCGCTGGAATCCCAACCTCAAGCGCGTCCGCGCGGTTGTCGACGGCGCTCGCAAACAGGTTCGCGTCTGCACCACGTGCATTCGCATGGGCCGTGTGAAAAAAGCTGCCTGAGCGGACACCCTTGAACTTTCCTGTGAATCCTTCCCCCCGATTGCAGAGAAAGTGTTCCCACCGCCACGCCGGTGCCATTCTGCCCGTGGCGGCGATCCTGCTTTCCCTGGTTGCTGGCTGCAAGCAGCAGGACCGGCATTCCGCTGATGTCTGGGCGGTCGTGAACGGCGTCGAAATCAAGCGCGACGAGGTTGAAAAGTACTACCACTCCCGGATCGATCCAGAGGCCCAGGAAACATCCCCCGAAGAGGTCCTCTCCGGCAAGCTCAACGTGATTGAGCAGCTCATCAACAACGAAATTCTTCTTGAGCGCGCCAAGAAACAGAACCTCGAAGCCAGCGACGGCGAAGTCGAAGACAAGTTCACCGAGCTGAAGAGTCCCTACACCGAGGAAGAGTTCCAGCGGAAGCTCAAGGACGGCGGCATGACCGTCGACGATCTCAAGCGCGACCTCCGCCGCCAGCTCTCCATCCAGAAATTGCTCAATCGCGAAGTCGCCGCAAAGATCACCATCACCGATCAGGACGTGAACGATTTCTACAACTCCAACCGCAACCAGTTCAACGTCGCTGAAGCCCAATATCGCGTGTCGCAGATCGTCATCACTCCCCGCAAGGACGCTCAGGTTCGCAATCGCAAGAATGACGATGCCACCGGCGATGCCGAAGCGCAGCGCAAGGCCAAAATGATTCAGGACAAGCTGAACAGCGGTGCCGATTTTGCCCAGCTTGCCATGGATTATTCCGAAGACCCCAACACCGCTGGTACCGGCGGAGACCTTGGCTTCATTCCAGAGTCTTCGCTGAACGGCGCGCAAACCGATCCCTTGCTCAAGAAGGCGGTTCTCGGCCTCAAGCCCGGTCAGGTTAGTCCGCCAATTCAGTTGCGCGATAGCATCCGCATCCTCAAACTTGTCGCCCGCGAGGCCGCCGGCCAACGTGGCGTTAACGATCCCCAGGTCCAGCAGATGATCCGCGACACCCTGCGGAATCGCAAGGAACAGCTTCTTCGCAACGCTTATCTCGCCGTTGCGCGCGACGAAGCTCGCGTCACCAACTATCTGGCCATGCAGGTCATAGAAGCGGCCGGCAAGTTGCCCGACGCTGCCAAGTCCACCCTCCCCGCATCATCCACCGCGCCCGCAATCCCGGCGCCGGCTCCACCGAAGCAGTAACGCTTCCGCGGGGCGTGGAACTTTTGCCCTTACGTCGCTTCCTTTTGTCTGAGGATTTCTCTTCCTGGAGAGTCCGGCTTACGACACCACGCAGAGCACTTCCCCGGCGTTTACCGCCTGGCCTTCTTTCACCTGCAATCTCTCGATTTTCCCTGTCTTCGGCGATCGGATCTCGTTCTGCATCTTCATTGCTTCCACCACAACGAGTCCTTGTCCCGTTTGCACCTCCTCGCCCGCCTTCACCAGCAGGCGAACTACTTTACCCGGCATCGGTGCGATGACTTGTTGCCGCCCCTCCGCCTCCACTGCCCCGCCTTTTCTTCCGCGCCATGCCCTCGGGTCTTGCACATTCGCCAGGTATTCGTGCGGTCCGGTCTGCAGCTTGTAACCGCCTTCCAACGTCGGCGCCACGTGCACCTCAAACGCCGCGCCGTTCAGAATCACAGACACCGCGTTCGGCGCTGCCAACACGACATCGGCGTCCACTGGCTTGCCGTCCAGCAGCACCCGGTAACCCGCTCCAGCCTTCTCCAGATCGACAACATGCCTGGTCCTTCCTCTCGCCCCATCGAGTTGTATCTCGTATTTCACGGCTGCCGCTCCACCTGTGCTCGCCGCCCTTCTGCTTTCCATCGCGACGGGCGGCCGCTATCGCCGCTTCCCGCGCCGCTGCCTGGCTGGATACTTTCCCAATATGCGGCGGCGATCGCCGCCGCAGTTTCCGTTCCCGTGCGGGCTTCCGCCGCCGGCGGCCGTGGCCGCGTCAGCAGCTCGTCCAGCCATTTCGTGTGGATTTCGCCCTTCAGATAGTCCGGCTCGCCCAGAATCCTTCGAAACAGGCTTGCATTCGTCCGGATGCCCGAAATCGTGTATTCGTCCAGCGCTCGCCGCAATCGCGCAATCGCCTCTTCCCGGCTGTTTCCCCACGCGATCATTTTGCTCAACAGCGGGTCGTATTCCAGCGGTACCGTCCAGCCTCGATACACGCCCTCATCCAGCCGGATTCCGGGACCGGCCGCGGTGCGCCGTGCCACGATCTTTCCGGGGCACGGAAAAAAATTGTTGTCGGGATCCTCGGCGTAGATTCGCACTTCGATCGCATTCCCGCGCGGCGAAATCGCCTCCCACTGAAACGGCAGCCGGTGCCCTGCCGCAATCGCGATTTGCAGCTTCACCAGATCCAGCCCCGTTACCTGTTCCGTTACCGGGTGTTCGACCTGCAGCCGCGTGTTCACTTCCAGGAAGTAGTAATTCAGGTTGGCGTCCACCAGAAATTCCACGGTGCCCGCGTTCACGTATCCCCCGGCGCGCGCCAGCCGCACCGCTGCCTCGCCCATCTTTCGTCGCAATTCCGGCGTCACCACCGTCGAGGGCGCTTCTTCGATTACCTTTTGATGTCTCCGCTGGATCGAGCATTCCCGCTCTCCGAGCGACACCACCCGCCCGTGCGAATCCGCCAGTATCTGAATCTCGATGTGTCGAGGCGACTCCAGGTATTTCTCCAGGAACACACGCGCGTCCCCAAATGCATTCAGCGCCTCGCTTGCCGCGTCCCTCCACGCCGACGCGAATGCCCCGTCTTCCGCGACTACTCGCATTCCTTTTCCGCCGCCGCCGGCTACTGCCTTGAGCACTACCGGGTAGCCCATCGCCTGTGCCAGCGCTTGCGCCTGCTCCGCATCTTCCAGCGGCTCGTCTGTTCCGGGGACCGTGAGCACATCCGATCGTCGCGCAAGCTGTTTCCCGGCGGTCTTTGAACCCATCGCCTCCATCGTTTCCGCCGAAGGCCCGATGAACGCGATCCCCGCATCGGCACAGGCTCGCGCAAACGCCGGATTTTCCGCCAGAAATCCGTAACCGGGATGGATGGCGTCACAGCCGGACTTCCGCGCCACATCGATCAACTTATCGATCCGCAGATAGCTCTCGCGGGAGGCGGCTGGCCCGATCGGATAGGCCTCTTCGCTCAGCCGCACGTGCAGCGCCGTTCGGTCGACCTCGCTGTACACACACACCGCGGGAATTCCCATCTCATGGCACGCGCGCAAAATACGCACGGCAATTTCTCCGCGGTTGGCGATCAGGATTTTTCGGAACATGGTTGCTCTGTAACCACGCGAATCTTATCACGTGCAAAACGCGTGCCCCCATTTCCTCGTCGTCGGCGTGTCGTATCATGCGGGGTGGTTGTACAATGCCCCATTCGGAGGCCCCATGAAAAAACGGCTGCTCGTCTTGGCGGTGATCGCTCTCTCAGTCGTCGCGCTCCTTGCCGCGCAGGATGCGATTGTCAATCCGCCCGAATCCCTCGTCGTCCAGGGCGTTCCAAAGATTCCTGCCTCGCTCGCCGAAACCGCCGGCCGTTACGGCTCCTTTCGCAGCGCTTCTATCGCCGATTGGGAACCCTCGCAGCGCCATTTGCTCATCTCCACGCGTTTTGCCGAAACTCCACAACTTCACCTCGTCTCCGCTCCAGGTGCCGAACGTCATCAGCTCACCTTCTTTCCCGATGCGGTTCGCGTTGGCCGCTTCCATCCCAACGGCGGTGACTACATTCTCTTCTCCAAGGACATTGGCGGCGGCGAATGGTATCAGCTCTATCGCCTCGACCGCGCCACCGGAAACGTCACGCTCCTCACCGACGGCAAGTCCCGCAACTCTCTGGGACCTTGGTCCAGCAAGGGCGATCAGATCGCGTACACCTCTACCCGTCGCACCGGCAAGGATACCGACCTTTGGGTCATGAACCCCTCCGATCCGAAATCTGACCGCCTCCTCGCGCAACTCGAAGGCGGCGGCTGGCAGCCTCTCGACTGGTCCCCCGATGACAAGCAGATCCTGCTTCTCGAGGAAATCTCCATCAACGAGTCTTATCTGTGGCTGGTGAACACGGCGACCGGCGAAAAAACTGCCCTCACTCCCCGTGATTCGAAAGACAAGATTTCCTACGGCGATGGCCAATTCACCAAAGACGGAAAGGGCATCTACGTCACCACCGACCAAGGCTCCGAATTTCATCGCCTCGCCTACATCCATCTCGATACGAAACAGCACGACTATCTCACTTCTAAAATCTCCTGGGACGTCGATGAGTTCGACCTCTCCCACAACGGCAAGAGCATCGCCTTCGTTACCAACGAGAATGGCCTCAGCATCCTGTATCTCCTCGACACCGCCACCAAATCTTTTCGACCCGTGAAAAATATTCTCTCGGGCGTCATCGGTTCCATCCGCTGGCACCGCAATAGTCGCGACCTCGCCTTCTCCCTGATCAATGCCCAGGGTCCCGGCGACGTCTACTCTCTGGACACCACCGCAGGCAAGATCGAGCGTTGGACCAACTCCGAAACTGCCGTCCCCACCGCGGATTTTCCCAATGCCGAACTCGTGAAGTGGAAAAGTTTCGATGGCAAGGAGATCAGCGGCTTCCTCTATCGTCCGCCGGCCAAATTCGCCGGAAAGCGCCCGGTCCTCGTCGTCATTCACGGAGGGCCCGAAGGCCAGTCGCTTCCTTCATTCCTCGGCCGCAATAACTATCTCTTGAATGAAATGGGCGTTGCTTTGCTCTACCCCAACGTCCGTGGCTCCACGGGGTTCGGCAAGACCTTCACGCTTCTCGATAACGGTTTTCAGCGAGAGGACACGTACAAAGACATCAACGCCCTCTTCGACTGGATCGCCGCCCAGCCAACTCTCGATTCCTCCCGCATCGCTGTCACCGGTGGCAGCTACGGCGGACACATGACCTTGGCTATCTCCACTTTCTACAGCGACCGCATCCGCTGCTCCGTGGATATCGTCGGCATGTCCAACCTCGTCACCTTCCTCGAACACACCGAAGGTTATCGCCGCGATCTTCGCCGCGTCGAATACGGTGACGAGCGCGACCCCAAAATGCGCGAATTCCTCGAGCGCATTGCTCCCATGAATCACATCGAACAGATCAAAAAGCCCATGCTTGTCGTAGCCGGCAAGAACGATCCGCGCGTTCCCGTCAGCGAAAGCGACCAGATCGTCGCCGCTCTCTCCAAAGCCGCTACTCCTGTCTGGTACATCATGGCCAAAGACGAAGGCCACGGCTTCCAGAAGAAGCCCAACCAGGACTTTCAGTTCTACGCCACCATCGAGTTTCTGCAGGAATTCCTGCTCAAGTAGCGAGCTCGCATGATTCACTCGCAGGGTGCCTAGATTTCCTGCTGCTTCCATTTCCCCCGGCGGAACAGCAGTATGCCTGCCGCCGCAATCGCGGCCTCCGCAACCACGATTGCAAAATACGCCCCTTTCGCCCCGTAACCCATCGGGCGTGCCAACGCGTACGCCAGCGGCAATTCCAGCAGGCAGAATCCGATAAAATTCACAATCGTCGGCGTGATCGTATCGCCCGCTCCGTTGAAAGCTTGCAGCATCACCATCCCGTAGGCGTATGCCACATTGCCATAGCTCAGGATCCGCAGGCACGCTGCTGCCAATGGCAATACCGCCGGATCGTTTGTAAACAGTCGCACGGTGGGCTCGGCGAAGATCGCGAAGAACACGCCCAGCGACCCCAGGAAGATCATGTTGTATAACCCGGTTCTCCACACCGATTGCTCGGCTCGCTCCGCCTGCTTTGCTCCGAGGTTCTGCCCGACCAGCGTAGCTGCGGCGTTGCTCAAGCCCCAACTCGGCAGAATCACGAAGATCATGATGCGAATCGCAATGGTGTACCCGGCGAGCGCGCTGGGCCCAAAGAAACTCACGATGCGGACCAGCCCGATCCAGCTCACATCGGCCACCGCAAACTGCAGGATGCCCGTCACCGATACGCGAACCAGACGCCACAAGATCTGCAGGTCCACTCGGATGTGTCGCGCCAAGATCCGTATGCGCTCCGTCCCGCGCAGCAGCCGGTAAAACTGGTACAACACGCCGATGCTCCGCCCCGTGAACGTGGCCAGCGCCGCTCCCGTCACTCCCATCTTGGGAAATGGCCCCCAGCCGAAAATCAGGCAAGGGTCCAGCACAAGGTTGATGATGTTCGACACCCAAAGCAGCCGCATCGCCACCGCTGCATCGCCCGCGCCTCGAAAGATCGCATTGTTCAGGAACAGCATCAGCACCGCGCCGCATCCCCCCAGCGCAATCCGTGCATAACCCGTTCCCGTCCCCACGATTTCCGGCGAAGCTCCCATGATTTCCAGCAATCGGGGCGCGTAAATCCAACAGGGAATTCCGATCAGCAGCGAAGTTGCCAGCCCGATCACAATCGCCTGCACTCCCGCTTTTGCCGCTCCCTCTGGGTCCTTCTCTCCAATGCGCCGTGCCACCATCGCCGTCGTCGAAAGCGCCAGTCCCAGCCCCACCGCGAACACCAGGCTCAGCAGCGATTCCGTCAGTCCCACTGTGGCCACGGCATCCGCTCCCAGCCGCCCCACCCAGAACACGTCCACCACCGCGAACAGAGACTCCAGCACCATCTCCAGAACCATTGGGATGGCCAGCAGCACAATCGCGCGGTTCAGGTCGCCCGTCGTGAAATCCTGATGCGATCCCCGCAACGATTCTCGGATCGACTCCCACCACGCCGTTGCCGGCGCTGCCTTCAATGCAAATTCCTGCGAGTCCATATACTCCCGTGTATTTCTGCGCGATTTCGTTTTGCCCAAAGGCAAACGCTCGCGCCGTTCAAACCGATTCAGATGACAGAAAAGGGAAGTGAGGTCCGCGTGAGCGGCTTACAGGACAGCGACGATGATGTTTTCCGGCAGGAACATGCTTCACATCCAGCGCGGCCCCTACGGCGGGCCTGCGTCGATTCAGCGAGTCTAGCAGGGAACCCCTCGCTTGCAAAGGGAATTCGCCGCCTCCCGCTGAATCGCCTCTACAATGGGATGTTTCCGTGCTTTTTCTTGGGGTTGACGTCGCGCTTGTTCTCCAGCGCGCGCAGCGCCGTAATAATCCGCAGACGCGTCTCCGCTGGCTCGATGACCGCGTCCAGGTAACCTCTCTCGGCGGCCACAAACGGATTGGCGAACCTGGCACGAAACTCCGCCACTTTTTCCTGCCGCAGTTTTGCACGTTCGCTTGCCGGCGCAGCCGCCAGCTCCCGCTTATATACGATATCCACCGCGCCTTCCGGGCCCATCACCGCAATCTCCGCTGTCGGCCACGCGAAGTTTGCGTCCGTCCGGATGTGCTTCGACGCCATCACGCAATACGCCCCGCCGTACGCCTTCCGCGTGATCACCGTGATCTTTGGCACCGTCGCTTCGGCAAACGCATACAGCAGTTTCGCCCCGTGCTTGATGATCCCGCCATACTCCTGTTGCGTCCCCGGCAGGAAACCCGGCACGTCTTCAAACGTGATCAGGGGAATGTTGAATGCGTCGCAGAATCGCACAAACCGCGCGCCCTTTACCGACGCGTTGATGTCCAGCGTTCCCGCCAGAAACGCCGGCTGGTTCGCCACGATTCCCACCGGCCGGCCGTCGAACCGCGCGAATCCCACCACGAGATTCTTCGCGTAGTGCTCGTGCACCTCGAAGAAATATCCTTCATCGACCACTGCATGGATCACATCTTTGATCTCGTACGGCTTCAGCGGATCTTCCGGCACAATTGCATTCAGCGATTCCTCGCGCCGGTCTGCCGGATCGTTGGTTTTCACCCGCGGCGCATCTTCCAGATTGTTCGACGGCAGGAAACTCAGCAATTCCCGGATCATCGCGCAGCAGTCCGCGTCATCCCGCGATACAAAATGTGCTACGCCGCTCGTGGCGTTGTGCGTCATCGCCCCGCCCAGTTCCTGCTTCGTCACTTCCTCGTGCGTCACCGTCTTGATCACGTCCGGGCCGGTCACGAACAGGTACGACGTGTCTCGCGTCATCAAAATGAAATCTGTAATCGCCGGTGAATACACCGCCCCGCCCGCGCACGGGCCCAGAATCGCGCTGATCTGCGGAATCACTCCGCTGGCCAGCGTGTTGCGCAGGAAAATATCGGCGTACCCCGCCAGGGATGCCACCCCTTCTTGAATCCGCGCTCCGCCCGAATCGTTCAGCCCGATCACCGGTGCCCCGTTCCGCATTGCCAGGTCCATGATCTTGCAGATCTTCAGCGCGTTCGTTTCCGAGAGCGATCCCCCAAACACCGTGAAATCCTGCGCGAACACATACACCAGCCGCCCCTCAACGCGCCCGAACCCCGTAACGAATCCGTCCCCTGCCGGCCTCTGCTCTTCCGACCCGAAATCTACGCACCGGTGCCTTACGAACTTGTCCAGTTCTTCGAACGTTCCTTCATCGAGCAGCAATTGGATCCGTTCCCGCGCGGACAGTTTCCCGGCTTTGTGCTCGCGTTCTCGTCTTTCTGCGCCGCCACCCGTTTCCGCCTCCTCGGAGATCTTCCGCAACTGTTCCATCCGTCCGGCATTCCCCGGCGCTTCCCACGTCATTGGATTCTTCTCAGCCAACTTGGCCTCCGTCGGACGAACTGGTTTTCGCGCCAAAAATCAAAACCGCCAGATGCGTTGCCAGCCACACCGTCCCCAGCAGCAGGATCACTCCAAGCAGAATCTCCGCCGCAATCGCGCCCGCCCTCCGCACCGGCGATTCGATCGACGTCACGTACAATGTCGCGCGCACCAGGATCACCATGGCGCTCAGCGTCATGGCCACCACCAGCAGCGTCGTCAGTATCGACAGCAGTGCGTGCTTCATCGCCGCATTACCTGGTATGTCTGCGGAACTGTGCCGTTAGAGCGATCCACGGCTGTGTGGGATATTACCGCAAGCCGGACCAATCGTCAGCGACCAGTATCGAATCGCTCGGGTTCGATGGGTCGTACTTCACGCTCGCCTGCTGCCCGGCCACCAGTCTTTCGAACCTCACCTGGCTTTCCAGGCCTGTAATGTCTTGCGCGGTGTGATACGTCACACCGGAGATCGAATAGCTGTACGACACCAGGTGCCGTGGCCGCTGGTCCGCCAGTGGTTTTGCCCGCCCGCTGAACAATCCTCGCTTCTCTTCCACTGGCTCCGCCGCATGCTCCGACAATTCCACCACCTGGCCTTCCGCAATCCTCCCGATGTGGTTCAGATGCAGCCGCCGCTTGCGCTCCGCTTCTTCCGGATTCACCTTCGGGCGCGCGAATGCATACACGATCAACCAGATTGCCATGATGCCCCCGCCTCCCAGCGCAAGCATCATCTTCCAATCGGCGAGCAGTTCTTTCAACGCTCTACGTCTCCTGCGGATGAATTTCGATGGATCTGGGAAATGCTGTCGCGCCGAATCGGCGCCGTTCCCCCAACACAATCTAGTTTACCGGAACGCCCTTGCCCGCGAAAACTCAGCTCTTCGTTCCATGCACCGGATTGCGCAACACGCCAATCCCCGCTACCGACACTTCTACCGTGTCTCCCGCCGCCAGCGGCCCTACCCCCGCCGGCGTTCCCGTTGCGATCAAGTCGCCCGGCAGCAGCGTCATCATCCGCGAAATCCATCGCACGATCTCCGCCACGGGATATGCCATCAGCGATGTGTTCCCGGATTGCCGCTTCTCTCCGTTGACCCGGCATTCCACCAGCGCGTCTCTCGGATCGATCTGCGTCTCGATATGCGGCCCGACCGGACAGAATGTGTCGAAGCCCTTCGCCCGTGTGAATTGCACATCCGCTTTCTGCAGGTCGCGCGCCGTAACATCGTTCACGCACGTATAACCGAGCACGTATTGCAGCGGATCCTCCTTGTCGCTCAGGTGCGCGCACGCCTTTCCCATCACCACTCCCAGCTCGCCTTCATGCTCCACACGGTTCGAATAGCCGGGCAATACGATCGCGTCATCCGGCCCGACGATCGCCGACGGCGGCTTCAGGAATATCAACGGTTCCTTCGGCATTTCGTTGCCGAGCTCCGCGGCATGCGCCGCATAATTCCGCCCGACACAAACGATCTTGCTCGGCTCGCACGGCGCCAGCAGCCGCGCCGCCTTCAGCGTCCACCGCGTGTGCCCCTCGCTCCAACGGCCCCAGGGCACCCCGAGAATCTCGTGAATGCCCTCGTTGTCGAGGACTCCGTAACAAGGGACTCCTTTACCTGTGGCCGCGCTTGCGTGCGGCACAAATCGGCAGAACTTCATCTTGATCCTTGCCCGCCCCGTCTACTGGTTTGTGTGCGATCGGTCCGTCGCCCGAACCCGCCAGAAAATCGTCCCGAGCCACGACAACGTTCCGAACAGCAGATAGCTGACTGCTCCCAGCACGAACACGTGAAACGCGCTGTAATTCTCATCCAGCCTCACGAAAATCGAACACAGCACCCGGTATGTCAGTGTGAAAATTCCCCACGAGAGCAAGCTCGCAACCAGTAATTCGCTCGGCGACCGGATGAACCGCATCACCGGTAGTGCTGCAAGTAGCAGGAGCAGTGCCGCGGTCACTACGTTCCTCTCCGTCGCGATCCGTTCCAGCCCCGGCACGCGATTCGCGATCACCATCCACGCGATGAACACAGCCGACAGCGATACGCCGGCGTATATCCCGATTCGAATCGCCGCGTGTCTCAGGAACTGCAGCCGGCGCTCTGCGGATTCAATGATTCTGACCGGCATGGACGCTTACTCCCGTCCGCCTCTACCTTCGGGAGAGCCCATCTTGCAACAAATCCCTACGGAATTTCCACTAGGGCGCTGCCGCTCGGGCTGCTCTCGTTCCCGGCGCGATCCACCGCCGTTACCGTGTACCAGTATTTGTGCCCGCTTTGCGCGGCGCTATCCCGGTACGCTGGCGTCGGCAGCACTTCGGGCGACAGCAGCTGCCCGCGCTCTCCTTCTCTCTCACTTCGATAGATGCGGTATCCCGCCAGATCGGTTTCCACGTTCAGCGACCACGACAGGTCCACCACGCTCGCCCCTGCCACTCCACTCGGAAGCACTGCTCCCACCACGTCTTGCGGCGCCGCTGGCGCAAACGTATCCTTCGCCGTCACAATCGCCGGCTGCGAATCTCCCGACTCCAGCGTTGCGCCTTCCTCCGTCACCACGCTGCGCACCACGTACACATACGTCTTTCCGTAGTCGAATCCTGTGTCCTGATACTCCGGTTCCTTCGGTGCCGCAATCTGCAGCAGTGGCAGCTTCCACACCGCGGCATGCAGGTCCTTCTCCGCCGCCGCCCCGGACGCCGGATCCAACTCGCCCCGGTACACACGGTATTCCACTACGCGCGGCATCGTTCCTCCGCCGGACAACTGTGTGGGTGCGGCCCATGTCAGCTTCACGCTGCTCTCCGTCATCTCCACGTCAATCCGCGTGATCCCTTCCGGCACCGGATACAAATTCACCCGCGCGAAATTCGAATCCGCTGAAATCTTCCTCTCGCTCACTCTCGTTCGCACGCTGTACAACGCGGCTTCGCCCGCGTGCGCCCGGATTTCTGCCGGCGCTACCACGTCCAGGAATTCGACTCTTCCTTGCTTCACGTAGCCGCTCAGCACCGCCCCGGGCACCGTATCTACCAGCCGGAATGATTTCGCATCCGGCGTGCCATCCGGCCGCAGCGCGCCCCGGTACACCTCCATCGTCGGTGTCTGTTCCAATCGTTCGCCCAGTGTGCTTTTGTTTGGCAGCGTGAACGTCAACTGTACCCCGTCGCCCAACTGCTTCGCCGTCAGATCGCTGATTGCGGTTGGAATGGGTGGCGAGGGCGGCACCGGGTCGCCCGGCACCCCGCATCCAGCCATGAGCAACCACACTGAAACGAGCAGGGAAGATACGGAAACCGCCGAATTCCTGCTGCGGGTCTTCGCGGGCTTCGCCCCTTCTCTGTTTTCCATTTTCGATTGTCTGCGGTTACAAGATATAGCGGCTCAAATCCTGGTTCTTCACGATATCGGCCAGTTGTTTGTTCACGTACGCCGCATCCACCTTGACGGATTTTTTCTTCAGGTCCGGCGCCTCAAACGACAACTCGTCCAGCACCTTCTCCAGGATCGTGTGCAGCCGCCTTGCGCCGATGTTCTCCGTCTGTTCGTTCACGCTTGTCGCGAACCTCGCAATCGTCTGCACCGCGTCTTCCGTGAATTGCAGCTTTACCCCTTCCGTGTCCAGCAGCGCGATGTACTGCTTGATCAGCGCGTTCTTCGGCTCCGTCAGGATCCGTACGAAATCCTCTTCCTTCAGCGATTGCATCTCCACCCGGATCGGCAGCCGCCCTTGCAGCTCGGGGATCAGGTCCGAAGGCTTGGTCACGTGAAACGCGCCCGCCGCGATGAACAAAATGTGATCCGTCCGGATCATCCCGTAGCGCGTGTTGACCGTCGTGCCTTCGATGATCGGCAGGATGTCCCGCTGCACCCCTTCGCGCGAAACGTCCGGCCCGTGTCCCGATTCCCGGCCGGCCACTTTGTCGATCTCATCCACGAAGATGATGCCCATCTGTTCCGCGCGTTCCACCGCCACGCGCGTTACCTGTTCCATGTCCAGCAGTTTGTTCTCTTCTTCCTGGATCAGGTATTCGAATGCATCCGCCACGCTCATCTTCCGCTTCTTCTTCTGCTGCCCGAAAAAGCCGCTCAGCATGTCCTTCAGGTTGACGTCCATCTCCTCCATGCCCTGATTCGAAATGATTTCGAACGATGGCATCGCGCGCTCTCTCACTTCCAGGTCCACCATCCGCTGGTCGAGCTTTCCTTCCCGCAGCTGCGCCCGCAGCTTCTCTCGCGTCCGCTTGTTCTGCTCCCGCTGCGCCGCGATTTCACTCTCCGGCGTGCCTGGCGCCGGCGCCGGTGGCGGCGGCAGCAGCAGATCGAGCACCCGTTCTTCCGCCGCTTCTTCCGCCCGGTCCGCTACTTCATCCAGCTTCTCTTCGCGCACCATGTCGATCGACGTCTCCACCAGGTCCCGCACCATCGACTCCACATCCCGCCCCACATACCCGACTTCCGTATACTTCGACGCCTCGACCTTCACGAACGGGCACCCCGCCAGGCGCGCCAGTCTCCGCGCGATCTCCGTCTTTCCCACTCCCGTGGGCCCGATCATCAGGATGTTCTTCGGCAGTACGTCTTCGGCAATTTCCGGCGGCAGCTTCTGCCGGCGCACGCGGTTCCGCAATGCCACTGCCACCGCTCGCTTCGCCGCCGCTTGTCCCACGATGTATTTGTCCAGCTCCACCACGATTTCCCGTGGTGTCATGTCGTCCAGCGCCGGCAACAACGCCTCATCTTCGCCGCGGCCATCGCCGTTCGCGCCGTTCAAAACCGTAATCTCTTTGTCAGCCTTCGTCATTTCGTCCCAGTCCCTGTCAAACTCTCAAATCCTGCTCGCTGCCCGGCCTCGCCAAGTCAATGCCATCCTGAGCGGAGCTGCGGATCTCAACCCTCTCCGCCCTCCCCTACAGCTCCTCCATCGTGAAATTCTCATTGGTATAGATGCAAATCCCGGCAGCGATGCGCATGGCTTCCAGCGCCAGATCTTTCACGTTCAACTTCGTGTGCTTCAGCAACGCCCGCGCTGCCGACAGCGCATACATTCCGCCGGACCCGATCGCGCACAGCCCATCGTCCGGCTCGATCACGTCCCCGTTTCCCGACAGCACAAACGTTCCCTTGGCGTCTGCCACGATCAGCAGCGCTTCCAGATGCCGCAGCGCCCGGTCTTTCCGCCACTCTTTGGCCAATTCCACGGAGGCCTTCTGCAGGTTGCCAGAATGTTCCTGGAGTTTTCCTTCGAACCGTTCGAATAGGGAAATGGCGTCCGCCGTCGACCCCGCGAATCCTGCCACTACTTTGTCCTGGAACAGCCGCCGCGTCTTCCGCGCTGTGTGCTTCAGCACATGGTCGCCCATGGTCACTTGCCCATCGGCGATCAGCACCACCTTATTGTCCTTGCGCACGCACAACACGGTCGTTCCGTGCATCTGTGCGTCTCCACCGGCGTTTCGCATCTTTCAAGTATACCGCGACCCACACCCACGGTCATCGCGGCCACTCATCCTCACCCACTTCTACGGTGTGTTTTGGGTGATTTCCCGGAACGCCAGGATTCGGTAGTTCAGCGGACCTTGCGCCCCCGGCACGCCCCCGCTCCCATGGATCCAGCAACTGTTGTAGGTGATCCCTCGCGCACTGCTACCGGAACCCGTCACGCTATACGACGATGGCCCCAGCGACGTCAAAAGCACATTCGACGGATCCCGCGTCTTCGCGATGAATACCGCTCCGTCGATCTCTCCCGTGCTGTCGCTCGCCGTTGACACGAACGATCCCTGCCCGATCACCAGCACCAGCCCTCTCCACGTCGCCGTTGGGCTGTAGTTCAGCACTCCCGTCACCAGCAACAACCCATACCCCTGGCCGTACCATGAATTCAGGTCCAGGTTCCCGTTCACCACGATGGTCATCGGGTTCGCCGCGTTCATGGTCGGCGCTCGCGCCGATATATCCGCTCCCGTCGCGTCCCCATTAATCACTACGTCCGCATTCTGCGTGATGTTCTGCACCACATACTCGTCCAGCCACGCGGGGTTCAGCCAATTCGAATTCATCGATGCGCTGACGTTCTGAACGCTTGCAGGTGCCGGCGATGGGTTCGACCCCATCGCTGGAGAACCCTTGTAGTCCCCCACCGGTATCGCGCCGGCCGCGATTCCCGAATCCCCGGCATTCGTGTACCCGACCGACGCCACCATATAGTTTGCCGAACTGCACGCCGGCGACTGATCCTCCCCGTTGATTGGAAACGTGTCGCTCCCGCCCGGTCCCGTCAACGTCACGCCAGTCCCGGCGAGCGTCACTGCCGCGGGAAAATCCTGATTGCCTGGCGACGATGACACGCTGGTAATTACGTTCGGCGCCACGATGTATTGCAGGATCTTCTTGCTTTTGTCCGGCATCACGGACATCGCTGTCACCGCCAGCGCCTGGTTCCCCCGGTTCATCAAGTTCAGGCCATTTCCGTCATAGAAAAGCGGCGTGAAGCTGTTGTATGACCCCGACCCGCCTCCCGAGTTGTTGATGTCGATCGACAGCGATTTCTCTGTTACCGGGTTGATCCTGATCCATTTGTACGCCGCCACCGGTACCGGCAGCGTCGGCGAGATTGACGACGCATACGCGTGTACGTTCGCTCCCGTCAGCGCCCAGCCCATCTCCGTCTGATATTCATTGTCTCCATACGGGCTCGCCAGATTCTGCGGATCAACCGCCTCCGCACCCGACGGATTGATGATGTACAACACGTCCGTCAATCCGAAGGTCGGCACTCCCTGCGGACTGAACAGCGTGTTATACACGTTGGTCTTATTCAGATAATCCGGGCTCTTCACCAGCAATCTTCCCCGAGCCTCCTCCGCCCCCGCCATCGCTGCATAGTACGCGTTCGTCGAATTTCGATAGTTTCCCGCAAGCGCCGAATCTGTTCCCGTCGACACCACCAGCGCCAGCCCCACTACGCTGATCAGCAGCAGCGCGAAAATCGCGATCAGCAGCGCCGTTCCGCTCTCGCGTTTCCCATTCGCTTTTGCGCTTCGTGGCTTCATTTCTTTGCGTCTTGTCGTTTCCTTCCCTTACTGCACGGCGTTGACCCGATGCCCTCTTCCATTCAGTTCGACCAGTCTCAGTCTCCCGGTCTGCATGTCCGGCTGCGGCGTTTTCACAATCAACGTAATGTCCACATCGGACACATTTCTCGGTGAATTATAGGATCCCGCCAGACTGCACGGCATCGTTCCCGTTGGCGTTTCGCAGGTGTACTGAAAAATCGGAACCGGCTGGTTCCCGGGATACATCGACGGGTACTCGGCCGTGATTTGCGCCAGCTGGCTCCCTCCCGGGTTGTTCATCACGTTCGCAAGAAATGCCACGGACTTGTCCGAACCCTGCAGCGCCGCCAGCGGATCGCCGAAGGTCTTGCGCATCACTGTTCGAAACAGTGTATTCGTCGACGTATCCAGGTGATACCAGATCCAGCTCACATACGTATCCGTGCTCAGTCGCGTCTCGATGATCAGGTCGTAATCCCCGGGATTGACGCACGTTCCAATCTGGCAATCCATCCCGGGTAGATAGTTCGGACTCCACGCGAACGGGCTGAACGCATACCTCGAAGGATGTGTCGTCGGGATCGGCGAAAACAGCGTCACCGGCGGGTATCCCGCCGCGTCGATGTCGCTCACCATCTGATCCATCGCCAGCCGTGCATCCTGGAACGCTGCCGACAGTTGTGTTTCGGAGTTGAAGCGCCTCTGCGACAGGTCCAGCAGCTCGAACATTGCCGCGCAGATCACCATGAACACCGCCACGGCCACGAGCATTTCCAGGATCGTGAACCCGCCCCCGCGTTGTGCTCGTTCCTTCATCGTTGCACCGTCGAATCCAGCGTGACCGGCAACGTCGGCGTCTTCATCCCTCGCCGGAATACACCCACAAGGAACCGCTTTCCCACCACTGCTCCCTGCGGGTTTGTCAGCGTGATCACCGCCCACCGGATGTCATACGGCGCACTAAACGGGTCATTCGGGTCCAAATAGCTGAAATTGTACCCATCCACTGCCGTCGCCGCGAAATCAATGATTGTCGTCCCCGCCGCCACAGGACTCCCCACCAGCACCTTCGGCTGCGCCGGATCACCCAGGTTGCAAATATTCCCCGCTGGGTAACATGCCAGACCTGTTGAGTCGCTGAACGTCGTGCTGGCCAGCGGTTGCGCCCGTAGCGCTTCCATTTGTCGCTGTGCCACCACCAGTGCCGTTCCGTCGTTGCGATTGTAGGCGTTCATCATCACCGACGTCGGCACCAACTGGGCTACCGCTACTAACCCCACGATCACAATAACCGTGGCGATTAGCATCTCCACCAGCGTGAATCCCCGCTGGCTGGCCTTCGCTATTGCTCGTCCGTTCATCCGTCTCTGGTTTCCTACCGAAGTTGCTGCCAACTCAGTGATAAATCCGCCGTCCAGATCTGGATGGTTCCCGCCGGCATCAGTACCACTGCGCGATATCCCGCCTCGGGCGCCAGCGCGCTATCCAGGTAGAACACATAAACCCGTGTTGCCGGGTTCACCGCTCCTCGGGCATCAAATTTCACACTGCTCGCCGTGGGCGACGGCGGATATACGAACAACGAACCAATATCACTCCCGATCGGCGGCGGCGTTCCCGGTGGACTCGTCAGGTTTCCACCACTGCCCAGCAAGATGATCTTTTCCGTCGGGTCCGGTACTCCGTTTGCCACTCCACCACTAAAATCCGAATCCACCCAAACGTTCGTCGTCGGCGGCGTGCTTCCGGTTGCCTGGATCATGCAGTTCACCGGCCGGTTCTGACGGATCGCTTCATATCTCGCCAGCCTCAATGTGTCTGCCACTTGCCGCGCCGCATTATTCAGCTCGTAAATCCGGTATGCTCGCAGGAAGATCGGCGTTCCGACCGCGACCAGGATGATCGCCACCGTTAAGGCCACAATCAATTCGACCAAGCTGAAGCCCGTTCTTCGCTTCGCCACTCGTCTCATCCTGAGACCTTTCCTCCTGCTTATACCTCCCCATCGACCTCTACGGGCCTATTTTGTTTCAAAATGGACTGGGTCTATAACCTATCAGGCTTTCCCGCACCCGGATAGGAGTTATCTTTGCAGGTATTATTCAGAGATCAATGCCGCGGCGCTCTCTCCGCTGCTTTTCTTACTCTCTTCTTACTTACTCTTCCCGCCTAGCTCTTTGTACCGCTTTTCCAGCGATGCCCGCGTGTACAAATCCTCGGGCAGATTCGGATTCAGCTGGCAGTTCTCGTAGAACACTTGGGACATCCGCCGCCCGTCCCGCTCTTTCGTGATCTGCATGGGCAGCTGCACGCCGTCCTTCGACTGGTAGTTCGTGTACACCGTCACATCTTCCTGCCGCTCCCGCGTCTCCTCGTTCGCCGTCTGCACGATGCTGCGCACCAGCAAATGCGTCGAACGGTCTACCCCCAGCCGGATTCGCCGGTCTTCCGAGTCTTCGAACTCCAGCCAGTCCACCGTCTTCAGGTCCGCCACCCCGATTCCCCCATACGTCACGAACAAACCCTCTTCCTTCAGCCGCGTCCGCAGCAGGTTGTTCGGATCGCGTTTCAGCGCCAACTGAAAATCCGAAATCGACGTCACCGGCTCTTCCGACACTCCGCCCCGGTCCAGCGTCCATCCCTCGTCCCCGGAGAACACGTCGATCACATTCGCCTTCTTCGAATACTCGATCCGCCGTTTGTCCGGATACGTGCGGTATTCCTTGAACGAAATGAATCCCGTCATCGCTCCGCTGTGCCCGAACTGCGCCATTCGTCCTTCACAACTGATGCTCTTCACGCTCTGGTACAGCGGCCCGCCCATCGCCTCCACCAATTGGTTCAGGATTTGCTTTGCCTTCGCGCTTTTCACCTCCGGAGACATCGTCTCCGGATTTTGCGCGCGTGTCCCTGGCGCAGCCAGCGCACACACCGCCACCAGCGCTACGCCCCAATGTCGCAGGCCTAGCCGCACAATACCGAGCCTCCGTTCACGTTCAGTATCTCCCCGTTGATGAAGTTGGCCAGGTCCGACGCCAGGAACAGGATCGGTCCCGCAACCTCTTCGGCTGTCGCCGGCCGGCCGATCGGAATCACCCCCGCCGCCATTTTCTTCCCTGCTTTCGTATCCAGCACCGGGTTCGACATGTCCGTTGCCACCCACCCCGGTGCCACGCTGTTCACCAGGATCCCGTGCCGCGCCAGCTCCGTCGCAAGCCCTTTCACCAGGCTGATAATCGCTCCCTTTGACGCTCCGTAATGCGTATGAAACGACTCCCCCCTCTGCCCCGCCGTCGAACTGATCGCAATGATCTTCCCCGACTTCTGCTTGATCATCTGCGGCACCGCGAAGTGAATCACCGAATACACGCTCTTCAAATTCACCCGGATCATCTCGTCCCACTGCTTCTCCGTAATCTTCTCGACCGGCAAATCTTCCACGTTCCACACGCCTGCGTTCGGCACCAGAATGTCCAGTCTCCCCAGCCGTTTGATGCAGAATTCCACCAGCTTCCGGTTATCTTCGTGTTTGCCCGCGTCCGCCTTGAACCCTTCCACCCGCGTCCCGTGTTTCCCCGCCTCCGTCTCTACCTGTTTCGCGGCTTCCTTCGCGCTGTTGTAGCTGAAAATCACGTCCGCTCCGGCTTGCGCGAACAGCTTCACGGCCGCTGCCCCGATTCCCCGCGAACCTCCCGTGATCAGTGCCGCTTTCCCTGCCAGTGAGATCATGTCTCCCCCATATGTGATTCAAATTTCGTTTCCGCGGTTGGCAATTCGGCGCGGATTTCTCGCGGCGCACGCCGCGGCTCAGCGATTCGCCACAACCCCGTGCGCGCTCTTTGCCACCTTCACCAGTTCTTCGAACAACTTCTCCGCCAGCGCATCCCCCGGCATCCGCTCCGGGTGCCATTGCACCCCGATAACCCAGTTTGCGTCCCCGGTCCATTCCACGCTTTCCACAATTCCGTCGCTCGCCTGCCCCGTAATCCTCAACTGCCTCCCCGGCGTCGCCACCGACTGGTGGTGCGAACTGTTCACCACCCCTTCTCTACCACCCGCCATCCGCGCCAGCCGGCTTCCTGCTGCAAAGCTCACCTCGTGCCGCGGATCTTCCGCGGGTTCTGGCTCCAAATCCTTCTTCCTGTGCGCCACTGCCGTCCCAAGCTCGCTTCGTACGTCCTGCACCAGGGTACCCCCCAGGTATACATTCAGCAGTTGACACCCGTAACAGATTGCCAATACAGGCTTTTGCGCTTGGAAGGCGTGGCTCAGAATCGCTCGGTCCGTTCGCTCCCGCGCCAGATCCGCTGGCTCAGTTCTGCCCTTGTTGACCGCTCCATACTCCCCAGGCTCCACATCTGCCGGGCTCCCCGGTAGCACAAACCCGTCCAGCCCCCGAATCTGCCGCTCCAGTCCCTCCACATCGCTCAGGGAGAGCAATACCCCCTCCCCCCCGGACCTCTCGACCGCTTCCAGGTAGCTCTCTACCTTTTCCCGCCTTCCCGCGCGCTCCTCCTCGGACGTGCGCCACGGCACTCCAATGCGCGGTCGGTTGGCGTCCTTGGGACCCATAGAACCCGTCATCCTAACATCTGGCAGGGAAACCCAGCAACCCAGCCCTCAGGGGATGCCCCCGCGCTCCGCATTCGGCTTTGGCCGCCCGCCATGGCGCCGCTTTCGGGGATCGAATCGCATCCGTCTCGCTGCCTACTGCCTTGAATTCAGGATGGGCTCCTCCCGCCCGGCGAGCGACCTCCCCGGGCCTCCCTCCAGGTCGAACACAATCACTTCATTGCCCTCCGGCTTCAGCCAGGGCCCCGGGAAATACAACGTCTTCTGCGGTCCGATGTTCCACACCCTTCCCATCGCCCGTCCATTGAGCCACACCTGCCCCTTCGTGAACGCACTCGTATCCAGGAAGGTGTCCAGTTGTTTCTCGGCTTTCAGCGTCCCCCGGTAGAAGCACGCCCCTTCGCACTTCTCCTTCTTGAACGGCAATTTCGCCACGTCGGTCATCGGCAGCGGATAAATCTCCCAGCCCAGCAGCGGCTCGCCTCCCAGCACCACCCGCTTCGTGATCCCTTTCCGCTCTCCTCGCAACGCTTCGCTGAAGTTGATCCGCCCCGTGTTCTCCACCAGGATGTCGAGTTGCGCTCCTGCCGCCGCCTTCAGCGTCATTTTGTACTGGCCTAACCTCCGGTCCAGCGTCTTGACTGGCTTCCCGTCGACATAAATCTGCGCGTAGTCGTGCAGGTCCTCGATGCCCAGTTCACCATCCGCCGCTTTTTTCAACTTCGTTCGGTACAGAATGTACCCATACGCCTGATCCACATCTTCCATGCTCTGCACTTGCTCCGATTTCACGGGCGTCGGCAGCGTGTCCCACAGCGAAACGCTCTCCTCCAGCGGAAACGCCGCTACTTTTTGCGTCGCCTCCATTTTCGGCGTTGTCGGCGGTGGCACTCCTGTCGTCTTTGCGATCACTTCGCGGAACTTCGCATACTTCTTCGACGGCCTTCCACTTTCATCCAGCGCCGCGTCATAGTCGTAGCTCGTCACATCCGGCTCATAGTTCTTCCCGTCGCTGTTCGCCCCGTTCATCCATCCAAAACTCGTTCCCCCGTGGAACATGTACAGGCTCACCGAGTATCCCTGCTTCAGCATCCATTCCAGGTTCGCCGCCTCTTTCTCCGCGTTCGAGCCGGCGTGCTTGCTGCCCCAATGATCGAACCAGCCGTCCCAGAACTCGCTGTTGAAGAACGGTCCGTTCGGTCGGTACTTCTTCAGAATCTCGAATTCCTGTTGCGCGTTGTCGCTTCCGCCAAAATTGATCCCTACTGGCAACTCCGGCAGCGATCCCTTCGGCACCTGCACCGCTCCGTCTGCTGTGTACAGCACCGCTTTTGTGAAGCCGGCGTCCACCAGCATTTTGTGAATCTCTTCCATGTAAGCGTGGTCGCTTCCAAACGAGCCGTATTCGTTCTCCACCTGCACCAGCACAATCGGCCCGCCATTCCCGGCCTGCAGCGCCGCGACTTCTTCGCCCAGACGCTTGATCCACCGCCGCGCTGGTTCCAGAAACTTGGCGTCTCGGCTCCGCAGTACAATCTCGTGATCTTTCAGCAGCCACGCTGGATACCCGCCAAACTCCCATTCCGCGCACGCGTATGGCCCCGGCCGCAGTATCACCCACAAACCTTCCTCCTGTGCCTCGCGCACAAACTCCGCCACATCGTTGTTCCCGGAGAAGTCGTAAACGCCCGGTCGTGGCTCGTGCACGTTCCAGAACACATACGTCGTCACCGTGTTCAGCCCCATCGCCTTGGCCATGCGGAACCGCTCCCGCCAGTATTCCCGGGGGATTCGTTGATAATGCATCTCGCCCGAAATCACCTGAAACAGTTTCCCGTCCAGCAGGAACTTCCCGTCGCGCACCACGAATGTGTGCTCCGCCGCCTTTGGTTGGAGCCGCGCTGCCGGGTTCTCGGGCCCGTTTCTTGCCATCAAAGGGAAGGGAATCATCAACAAAAACAGGAAGGAAAATCGAAGCCACTGGTTTTTCATGGCCCCAGTGTAGCTCAGGCAACGGTCTGCGGGCCTCTCGCTGCGCCCTACGCCCTCTTCGCCATCGTTTCTGGCCAGGCCTGTTCCAGGCAAAACTCCGCTCGTTGAAAGAACTTCGGCAACTCCCGTAAGCGCCCCTGCAATTTCTCGAATTGATCCGCGCGTACCGTCAAATGTCCCACTTTCCGCCCGGGCCGCGCTTCTTTCCCGTACAAGTGCAGGTGCGTGTTCGCCACCTTCAGCACTTCCGGCGTCTCCGGCACCTCTCCGATCAGGTTCACCATCGCCGAATGCCCCATTACCGCCGTCGACCCCAGCGGCAGTCCCAGCACCGCCCGCAAATGATTTTCGAACTGGCTGGTCACCGCACCCTCTATCGACCAGTGCCCCGAATTGTGCACCCGCGGCGCCATCTCGTTCGCCAGCAACTTCCCTCCCACCTCGAAAAACTCGATGCACAACACGCCCGCATAATTCAGTTCCAGCAGCACTTTCTGCGCCGCGTCTTCCGCGCTCCCCTGCAATCCCGCTCCCAGTGCCGGCGCCGGCGCCAGCGCTAGCCGCAGGATTCCTCCGCGGTGATGATTTTCAATCAGCGGATAGAACGCTGTCTCCCCGGTCCTCCCCCGCACTCCCAGGATCGAAACTTCCCGCGTAAACGGCACGAATCTTTCCAGAATCAGCGGCGCCTCCGGCAATTCCGGCCGTGCCTTCTCCACATCCTCCGCCGTCTTCAGCAGCCACTGCCCCTTACCGTCGTATCCCATCCGGCACGTCTTCAAGATCGCTGGCAGCCCCACTTTCTCCACCGCCGTGTCCAGATCCTTGTGCCTCAAGACCTCCGCGAACTCCGTCGTCGGTATCCCCAGCTTCCGAAACAGATACTTCTCTCGCAGGCGATCCTGCGCTTCTTCTAATGCCTCTGCCGGGGGGTACACCGCGACGCGTTCCGCCAGAAACCGCGCCGCCTGCACCGGCACGTTCTCAAATTCGTACGTCACCACTTCCAGTCCGTGCGCAAACTTGTCCAGCGCCGCTTCGTCCGTGTAATCCGCTGTTACCCGGTGCGCAATCCGTCCTACCGGCGCTTCCGGCGAGGGATCGAGGAATCGGAAATGCAGCCCCAGCGGATATCCCGCCAGCGCCAGCATGTAGCCGAGTTGTCCTCCACCAAGGATCCCAATCGTCATTCGCGCTTCTTCCTCTTCTTTTTGTCCTTTGCGCCCTTCGAGCTCCCCGTCACCGCTCCCCCGATCACGGTGCTGATCGTTGCCGCCGCTGCGGGATCGGGCGTCGCCAGCACCTTGGCCGTCTGTGCCTCGCGGAAATTCCGCAGCGCTTCGCGAATCTCGCCATGTTTGTTTCCCAGGATTGCCGCCGCCAGCAGCGCCGCATTGATCGCGCCGGCCTTCCCGATGGCCAGCGTCCCCACCGGAATGCCTCCCGGCATCTGTGCGATTGACAGCAGGGAATCCAGCCCTTTCAGCGCTTTCGACTCCACCGGCACGCCCAGCACCGGCAGCACCGTCTTCGACGCGGTCATTCCCGGCAGGTGCGCCGCCCCTCCCGCCCCCGCGATGATCACTTCAATCCCGCGTCTCTCCGCGTCGCTCGCATACTCGAACAGGAGATCCGGTGTCCGGTGCGCCGATACCACCCGCGTCTCAAAGGGAACGCCCAGTTGCTCCAGCGTCTTCGCGGCGTGTTCCATCGTCTCCCAGTCCGACGTCGATCCCATAATCACGCCTACCAGCGCCTCAGCCATTTTGTCTCCGATGTTCATCGCCACCACGGATTCCCGGTGGCGGACATTCAGGCCCCTCGTAATCCATCACCCGGGAAATCGGGCTCGTGCCCCTGAAGATTTGTGTTTTTCCGCGCTCGCAAAAAACAACGCCGGCCCCAGGGCCGGCCTTACCACCGCTTTGCCCATTCTACGGCCTTTTTGCCCCCAGCGCGACCGGCCGCGGGATTCACGCCGCGCCCGGGAACTCCTCTACGTACTCAGGATCACCGATGAGTTCTAGTTCCGCCCCAGTACCGACAAACGAAACTGTTTCCCCATCCTGCCACATGGGCGTCAAACACAATGCGAAGTTTCCTTTGAACTTGAGAGGGATCGGGATTTCGTTGATCGCTCGATACTCGTTCATTTGAATCGTTCCATCGGTCAAGACCGATGGCAACTCCGCAAACGCACCTTGGATTGCCGCGCTTTCAATTTTCAGTATCGCTCTTTGGATCTCGATCGAACGGCTCAGCATTGGCTTCTCAGTTTCTCTTTTTCTACGGACGCCAAGCCGCGACTCGCCTTCCACGCGTGTCGCAACTGCCCCACCAGGTACAACGACCCCGTCACGAATACCGCATCCTCCGCCCCTGCTTTCGCCACCGCCGCCTCCAGCGCCTTTTCCGCATCGGGAATCACCGCAAACTTTGCCGCGTGGTGTCCCGCCACCTCCGCCAGTTGCGCTGCGCTCACCGCTCGCGGCGTCCCCGGCTGCGTAAAGATCACTTCCGCCGCGTGCGGAAACAAGATCCCGCTCACCTCGTCTACCGCCTTGTCCCGCATCGCTCCATACAGCAAAACCACGCGCCGCCCCACGAAATTCTCTTCCAGAAATTGTGCCAGTTCCCGCGCTGCCCCCGGATTGTGCGCTCCATCCAGATAAATGTCCGGACGCTCCCGCAGTTTCTCCAGCCGTCCCGGCCACTCCGCCGCCGCGATCCCCCGCTCGATGTTCTCTTTCGTGATGCGAAATCCGCGTTCTTGCAGCACCCGCGCTGCCGCCACCGCATTCAGTGCATTCTGCAGCTGGAACCGTCCCGCCAGCCGTGGCGCTAGTTCAAACGTTTCGCCCGTCTCTCTCTCCATCGCCTTCGCGCGCACGCACCCGTTTTCTATTCGTTCGCTCTCCACATCGAACGCCGCTCCTGCCTCCACCAGCGGCACATGCACTTCCTTCGCTTTCTCGGCAACCAGCTCGCCGACTTCCTGCACTTGTGGTGCGCTCACCACCGGCGCTCCATGCTTCACAATCCCGAGCTTCTCTCCCGCGATCTCCCGCAAGGAATGTCCCAGAAAATTCTCGTGATCGAAATCAATCCGCGTAATGACGCTCACCACCG